>OLSB01000497.1_pt1 | contig 44476 bp, 43 predicted proteins | sample 1672071 | NCBI WGS metagenome assembly OLSB01 (sample SAMEA3136642, study PRJEB25190) | human gut metagenome | biome: human gut; feature: human-associated habitat; material: faeces | place: Austria | collected 2013 | reverse complement strand
AGATCCGCGACTGGACCGACCGCGAGGGCGGCAAGCGCCGCAGCGCCGAGGTCGTTGTTGACAATATGTATTTCGGCGAAAGCAAACGCCGCGAAGGCGGCGAAGTGCGCAGCGAGACCCGTCCCGCCTACAACAGCAGCTACGAGAGCGTCAGCCCCTCCATGGGCGCTTCCGCCTTCTCCGAGCTCGGCGACGACGACGGCGAGCTGCCGTTCTGAAATTTTGATAGGAGGATACAGCTATGGCTTTCGATAAGAATAATCCCAAGACCCGCAAGCGCAGGAAAGTCTGCCAGTTTTGCGTAGACAAGGCTACCGCCATCGACTATAAGGACACCGCCAAGCTCCGCCGCTATATGTCCGAGCGCAGCAAGATCCTGCCCCGCCGTACCACCGGCACCTGCGCAATGCATCAGCGTCAGCTCACCGAGGCTATAAAGAGAGCCCGTCAGATCGCTCTCCTGCCTTACGTTACCGACTGATAAAACCGCAATAACAAAGCTCCCGTAGTGATACGGGAGCTTGTTTTTTTGACGCGCTGTGACAAGGCACATTGAGGCAATGATAAGTATTGCAGGGACGGAAAATTTTCCGTCCCTGCAACGTTATTCAGAGTGCGGGTGCATTAAAGACGTTTGCCAGTACCGCCGGTCAGTTGCAGGTGAGCCAGCCGCCGTCGGTGGGCAGGCAGACGCCGTTGATATACTTGGCCTCGTCGGAGCAGAGGTAAACCATTGCCCAGGCGGAGTCCTCAGGCTGTCCCAGCTCGGGGAACGGGGTGACGGACTTGAACCAGCCCATCATGCGCTCGTTCTCGTACAGGTAAGCGCTCTTCGGGGTCCATACGAAGTTGGGGGCCAGGCTGTTGAAGCGGATGCCGGTCTTGGGGCTGACCTGCTTGACCATGCTCTGGGTGGCAAGCTTGATGACGGCCTTGGAGGAGGGGTAGCCCTGGAAGCCGGAGCCGTTCCACGCAAAGGCGGTGGAGGATGCGAAGTTCAGGAAGTTGCCGCGGATGCCGTTGTCGATCATGTATCTCAGCACGGTCTGGAAGGAGTGCAGGAGCGCGTCCACGTTGGGGTCGAAAACATTGTGGAACTTTTCGGTCGTCGTGGTATCCCAGTCGCCGCCGTTCTCGCCGACGGAGAATACCGCCGCGCCGTTGACGCAGATGTCCACAGTGCCGTAGTTCTCAATGGCGGTGGCGAGCAGCTTATCCCAGGTCTCGCGCTTGGAGGCGTCGCCGACAACGGCTACAGCCTGTCCGCCGGCCGCCACGATCTCCGCGCACTTTTCTTCAACATGGGGGTCGATGTCGTTCATGACGATCTTTGCGCCTTCCTGGCAGAAGAGCTCTGAAGCCTTGCCGCATATACCGCCGTCGGCGCCGGTGATGATAGCAACTTTATTAAGAAGTCTGTTCATTTTTTTACCTCCGTTTTATAAATTAGTTTTCCGTTTACTGTTCGTTCTTATCTGCGCAGCGAGCCGAGGAGGACACCATAGTCGAGCCTGAGCGCCGATATACGCCACACGCCGTCCTCGCACTTGAGCATGTCGTCGACATAGAAGCCGTAGCCCGAATAAGTGTCGCCGTTGTCCTTGTAGGTATGGTAGTCATGCATACGGGTCAGGAGCTGGGCATGGGTGTCGTCAATGAAGCGGACAATCTGATTGTGGGCAAAGTGCAGGGGCACCATGGCGCTCTTGTCCGTTGTGGCCTTTGACGATGCGATCTGGGCTTCAATGGACTGCGCGCCGGGTCTGCCGTTCCATGTAGCGGTGAAGCCATTTTCTCCAGCGTCTGTAAACACGTCCCTCAGGATCTCGTAATCGTTCAGATCCACCGCGAGGAAATAACGGCTCTTTGTGTTGATGATACGGGGGATCTCCTTGAGCTGCTCATCCGTATACGGCTTGGCGCCCGCAGCGAGGATCTCATGCGCCATTTCCAGCATTCCGCTTGTGTACTCGAGTGTCATAGTCTTTTTTCCTTTCATTTATAAATTTTTTGGTTTGCTTATAAGTCAAATGCTCATGACCGCTTCATAGGCTTCGCCGGTCGCGGCGAGGATATTGCGGCACTTGTTGCTGTCTCCGATGGGGATGACCCTGCATATATCCGAAAGCTCTTCGCCCGCCTTTGCGTCGGGAGCCCAGCCCATGGCCAGCAGCACGGTGTCGCAGGCGATCTCTTTCCTGCCCTCGGCAGTCTCAACAACGATGCCGTTGTCATTGACCTCCGTCAGCTTCGTGCCGGTGAGATAGGTACCGCTGCCGTTTGCCATCATCTCGCGGAGGATGTTGTCGTTCTGGACGAAGGGAGGCTCCGGCATGATCTTATCCGCCATCTCCACGACGGTGACCTCATGGCCCACCGTGTCAAAGTGGATGGCCGCTTCGACGCCGACCTGGCCGCCGCCGATGATTGCCAGCCTCTTTCCGAGAGGCACCTGGCAGCGCAGCGCCGACTCGCAGGAATAGACGTTGCTTCTGTCAAGACCGGGGATGGACTTGGGGCGGATCACGGTGCCGCCGGCTGCCCAGATCAGCACATCGGGCTTGAATTCGGAAACGTTCTCTCTTGTGGCTTCCTTGTAGAAGCGGACGGGGATGCCCGCCTTGATGAGCTGAACGTTGTAATACTGGGGCAGGCGGATCATATCGGCCTTCATATAGGGCGCGGAGGCCGCCAGGGTCTTTCCGCCGATGGTGCCGGTCTTTTCCCAGAGCTCCACCTCGTGCCCGGCCTGCTTTGCAAGCAGCGCCGCCGTGCAGCCGCCGGGGCCGCCGCCGACCACCAGGACCTTTTTGGCTTCCGCCGCTTTGGGCATGGGCCGCTCGTCCTCATAGCCGGTAAAGGGGTTGAGCGCGCATTCCACATGCCGGAACTTCAGCACGTTGCCGATGCAGCCCTCGTTGCAGGAAATGCAGGGGAGTATGTCCTCCGGCCTGCCTTCAGCGATCTTTTTGGGCAGCTCGGGATCCGCCAGCAGTCCGCGGCCTATGATCGTGAAATCACATATGTTGTTTTTCAGCGCCGCTTCCGCCTTTTCATAGTTTGAGAGCCTGCCGTGGGTCAGAACCGGGATGCCGACATTTTCTTTTACGGCTTTCGCGGATTTCAGCTGCATGACCGCTTCCTGATAAAACAGCGCGGGCATGGACAGCTGCCACTTCTCATAGCAGCCCGCGTCAACGTGCAGGGCGTCCACTCCCTGCTCCTCGAGGTACTTTGCCAGCTCAATGCCCTCGTCAAGCTGACGGAAGCCGGGATAGGGAACGCCGTGGTCGGGGCAGAACTTTACCATCACGGGCACATCGTCTCCGGCGCATTTGCGCACCGCCGCGATCTGCTCCAGCAGGAAGGTGGCGCGGCCTTTGACATCTCCGCCGTACTTGTCAGTGCGGGTGTTCCATGCGGCGGTCAGGAACTGGTCGTTCAGATATCCGCCGTAGGCGTGCATCTCATAGGCGTCTGCGCCGGCGGCGCGGGTCAGCCTTACGGTCCTTTCCGTCTCGTCAAGAAGCCTCTGTATCTCTTCCATGGTCAGCTCGTGGCATTTTACGTTGGGCGCGTACAGCCAGCTGCACGCGGAGGCGCTGATGGGCACAGGGTACATCTTGGCCGGACCGGCCATGCGTCCGCAGCCCGGCATGAGCTGTACGCAGACCTTGCAGCCCGCATTGTGCGCCCGGTCGCAGATCTCCTTGAAGTTATCAAAGTTCTCCTCTGTTATGACCAGAGACGAGGACGTGTCCTCAAAGTAGTCCGTGACCATCATGTTCACCAGGATCATGGCCGCGCCGCCCTCGGCGCGCTTGACGAAATACTCCACGGCCTTGCGTCCGATCTCCCCGAAGTGGGGTCCCATCGGCGCCATAACGATACGGTTTTTCAGCTCAAGCTTGCCTATTCTGCCCGGGCTCATAATGATTGGCATACTATTCGCTCCTTTACAGATGAATTATTAATGAGCGGTGCGCAGCTTCTTGCCGGCAGATACCGCCAGCACCGCGCCGATCGCTATCAGTGCATAGACCACCATGCATACGTACCATGCAGTCTGGTAAGAGCCGACTGCCGTACGGATACCGGAGGTGAGCATCGGGCCAACCATGCAGCCGGCCATAAAGAACGTGTTGCCAAGCCCGTAGATACCGCCGAAGTCCTTATGTCCGAAGCACATACCGGTGAGCAGCGGGGGCGCCAGAGAAGTGATGGCAGCGCCAAAGGGCAGGATAGCCATTGCGGCATAGCTGGCCCACGCGCCGGATGCGGGAACCATGGCCAGGAACACCAGGGATACCACGGCGATGACCGCCGTAAGTACGGAGCCTTTGGAAATGCCGATCTTGTCGATGATGGGGCCGATAACGAGCTTGCCGACTATTCCCGCTCCGCTGAACACTGCAAACACAGGCGCATAATCAATACCGTTTTCAATCAGGTAGGTGGGCACCTGGGTCGCAATGCCGGCCGCGGCAATACCGCAGCAGATGAGGCACAGCGCATACAGCCAGAAGGATGCGGTCTTTACGGCCTCGCCCTTGCTGAGCCCGGCCCAGCTCGGAGCCTGCGACGCCGCCTGCTGTTTCTGCACGTCGGCCGCGCCTTCTTTTCTGTAAGGCTCAAGTCCCATTTCCTCGGGAGTCTTGCGGACGAGAAGCAGCACGACGACCGCGGTGACCGCCACGATGAGCGCAGTCACGCGGAAGCCGGCGCGCCAGCCCATATCCGCGATTATTCCGGCGGCAAGGCCGGAGAACAACATTCCGCCAAGGCCCGAGCCTGTAAACACGATGCTCGTTACAAGCGCTTTCTTGTCAACGAACCAACGGGAGATGATAAAGTTTATGGGAACATAGGTCATTGCGGAAAACGCAAAGTTTGCTACAAAGAACGTCACATAAAGCTGCCACAGGCTGGTTATATAGCTCTGCGCCAGGATCGCCAGCGCGGCAACTACGCCGCCGACAAACATGAACACACGGGTGTTGCCCTTGGTGATCTTGCTGGCCGCAAATAAGCTGAAGCACATTCCGGCCACAGTCGATGCGATGTTTGAAACATTGAATTCAACATAGCTGCTGCCGAACTCAGTGCAGATCGGGACCTGATAATAGGAGTAAAAATTGCTCAGAAACACCATGGGGAACATGGCGATCAGAAACAGACACGCGACGACTATCCAGCCATAGAAAAGCTTTCTTTTCTTTCCGGATTCCAAAGTGATCCTCCTCCTTTGTTTTTTGTTTTTTCTTTCTGTAAACCAACAACCCGAAGCCTCCGCGCCGGCAGCGGCGGCTTCCTTTGGCTTAATCAAAGCACATTGTTAAACTTGTCGCAAGTGAATGGGGTTGTTAAAAAATGAACACAGCAGGAAAGCTTGCCGCAAATTGAGGCAAGCTGAATCCTTCAATTTTCTCCGTTGTTTTATTGCTCTTGCTTGTTTTAGCTGTGAAAATGTGATATTTTATTGTATAAGTTAATAAAATAACTTTATCAATTTTTCAGGAGGGCCGAAAATGACTTTTGGACAAACATTGAGACAATTGTTGTCCGTTGGCGGCGTGAAGCTCACTCATCTTGCCAACGGGCTCGGTTACGATTCGTCCTATGTAAGCAGATGGATCAATGATATCAAGTCGCCCTCCCTGAAAAACAACAGCGAGCTGTTTTTTAAGATATCCGAGACAATAATCAACTGCTGCACGGACAGCGGCCTTGAGCAGCTCAGAGAGCAGTACTGCCCGGACGGCGATGACCTCCATTCTGCACTCGCACAGCTCCTGCAGGACGCCTATAAGAATCCGTGTCAGGAAGAACCATTTGCAGCGTATATTGAACGAAACGCCTCTTACTTTCCCGGCGGGAGCCGTTCTAAGTTCGGATTCAATAATTTCCGCGATGCTTTTTCTGCCGCCGCCAAAGCAAGCGGCCGGGATATGGTCGAATGTATCTGCAATGTCCGGCTCAGCGTAAGCGGGAACACGCCTGTTGATTTTTTTCCTTCCGTCTCGCCTGATGCGGGCGCCAAGGACCGTTTCCGCATCATGATCCACCAGCTGATAGATGTGGATGATTTTGAACAAAACGTCGACCCCTGCTGCGCGGCGATCTGTACATTCACCAGATATAATAAGGACGTGCTTTATACCTTCTATGAGTATGACCGGCAGAAGGAGGAGCATCCTTTCTTTGAAAACTACATGCTCATTGAAAGCAGTATGATGCAGTTTTCCTTCAAAAACCCGCTTACCAAAAGGACTGACACGATCATCAGCTTTGACAGCACAGTCAACCGCAATGATTTTTTATTGATAAAATCCAAGCTGGCGTTTATGCCCAAAGTGCTGAAATTCTACTCACGCAAAGAAATGAAGAACAGTTATCAGTTCCTTTATAATTATGTAATGGATGGGAACATCCGCTTTTTCCTGGATTTTATGCAGCCCATCTATATGTCGTCAGAGCTTTTTGAAAAAATCGGCGTAAAGTATTTCCCCGGCTTCGACTGCAGCGGCTTCATGTTTCAATACCACCGTCTCTGCGCCAACACCACAAAAGAGGTCGTTTTATACAGCTCGGCGTTCTTAAACTATATTTGCGACGGAGAGATCTTTATTTTCGGAAAGAAAATAGTTCTGGACATATATGAGCGCATCGAGCACCTTGAGCAGATCATCATGAACGCCGAGTCGGGAAAATGCCGAATCACTATCCTGAGCGATATCAACCCCCTGCTCAACCGCGAAGATACCAAGCTGTCGTTCTTTCTCAGCAGCAAATCCGGTTTTCTGGTCGCCGTCGGGGACAGCGAGACGCCTATCATCCGCTTCCGTTCCGTCCGGACGGTCGACCATTTCAACGAGTTTTTCACCCATATTCTCGGGCTGGACAGCAACTATCTCATTTCAGGCCGGCAGAGTCTTGATTTTATAAAGAGAGGGCTGGATATCCTCAAGAGCGATATTTAATAATACAGCAACAAAACAAGCTCCCGTATCGTACGGGAGCTTGCTTTATAGCTGTACCTCACACCATGCGGCGAGGAGTTTCAGGCTTGTTTCAGGTCGGGGCTTTACAATGGGGGTCGTAAAAGCCAGGAAGCTTTTCATCTTCATTTCTGTTTCTCTTAAAAAGACAAGGCGCATTGAGAACTCTCAATGCGCCTTATCTTATGCTGTTTTTTGGCCGGGCGGACGGGCGATGCCCGCCCCTACGGGTGGAGGATTTTTGACAGCTCTGTCATTTATACAATGGCAATTTACCGAAAACCTCCGCAGTATATAATCGGGCTGGTGCAATAAAGATATGCACATTCTAAATGCGAATTGGCCGTGCGCCGAGCACCGGGCAATGCTCGCCCCTACAATGATGAGGTGTTCTTAAATAACGCTGCCGTAGGGGCGGCCATTGGCCGTCCGCCTGTGAAAATTCGCAGCGATGTGAAACAGAGCGCGAGTGCGGTAAAGATTTCTACAATATCACCGGTCGGGCTGACGCAATATCGATACGTTACATTCTCAACGCGGATCGCTTTCCGCCAGCCGGCGGGGAAATATCAATAGAAGCTCGCGACGGGGTTTTCGGGCGGCTGGCATTCCTCGTCGGAGACGAAGGTCAGCACCGGGCCCTTTCTGCCGTAGGCGCGGCTGAACTTGTAATTCATCCTGGCGGTCAGGATGTGCCACGAATCGCCGACGATGCTGTCGGAATTCTCCCATTTGCAGATAAGTCCGGCAAGCTGGATATCATCCGCGCAGCAGGCCATGACGTGGCGGCCGACGATGAAGCTGCCCTCGGGCACCTTCTTGCGCTTTAAGTAGCGGCACTTGAAGCGCACGAGCTTGTCCTCGTACTTTTTCGGCTCCTCGGATACGTCACGATACCAGATCGCGTAGTCGTCGTCGCCGATCTCGATAACGGGTGCGTTAATATCGAAGGGCAGGGGATCCTCTATCTCGTCATAGCGGACGGTGCCGTCGGCGTATTCATAGGCGATGTCGCTGCGGCGCGAGGCTCCGCGCACAAGCTTGTGCAGAGTCATCTGGTCGATGCTGTCGTTATAGCGGTTGAACACGACGAGCTCGGCGCTCTTGAGCTTATCGTACACGAGGTTTCGCATATTCGCGTTGTAGCTTTCGATGGTGCGCGCGTCGGCGAAGAAGAACTCCTGATAGACCATCCAGAACTCCGGCAGCGCCTGATACAGCTCGTCGAGCAGCCACATGCCGTTATACTCGATGACGACGCGCTCGCAGCGGTTTTCTTCGAGCCAGCGGCGCAGGTTTGCGCGATTGAGCTCCTTCTGATCCTCGACGACCTGAATGAAAACGTTCGGCGCGGCAAACTGGTCGGGCTCGTACTCCTCCTCGCCCTCCTCGCAGACGATCAGCAGGGTGCGCTCGCCGCTGTTGAAGCGCTTGTCCTCGAGAGTTTCCTGAATAAATTTAGTTTTTCCGCTCTCCAAAAAGCCCGTGAACAGAAATACGGGAATGTCCTTAACTTCACTCAATATCAAACAGCTCCTTAATAGCCTGCCCGTTCATCTTCGAGCCGATAACGCACAGCCTGCCGGTGACGGCGGCGCCGCCGCGGCGGATGTCGCTCTCGCCGGGGACGTAGTCGAAGTACAGCCACCCGCCGTCGGACGCGTCAACGAAGCCCTTCGCGCGGAGGATGACGCCGTACTTTTCCTCGTCGTCCAGCCTGGAGAGAATGTCGCGCAGGCCGCTCTCGCTGAACTTCTTCGGCGTTTCGACACCCCAGGAGGTGAACACCTCGTCGGCGTGGTGGTGATGCTCGTGGTCGTGGCCATGGCCGCAGCCGCAGTGCTCATCGTGCTCGTGCTCGTGATGATCATGTCCGCAGCCACAGTGCTCGTCATGCTCATGGTGATGATGCTCATGCTCGTGGTGGTGCTCCATCTCCTGCATCGTGGTGGACAGGGAATCGACGCGCTCCATAACGTCCACGATCTGCGCGCCGCTCAGCTCCGCCCAGGGGGTGGTTATGATGGTCGCGTTGGGATTGAGCTGGCTGAGCATGGCGCTGGCGGCGACGACCTTGCCGTCGGAGGCGGTATCGGTGCGGCTGAGCACGATAACGTCGGCGTTCTGCACCTGATCGTTGAAAAATTCGCCGAAGTTGCGGATATACATACGGCACTTGCCCGCGTCAACGACGGTGACCTTCGCGCCGATCTCGCAGCCGTCGACTCCGGCGACGGCCTTCGCAACATCGGAGAGTTTGCCGACGCCCGAGGGCTCGATGATGATGCGGTCGGGCGCGTATTCGGCGATGACCTTTTTAAGCGCCTCGGTGAAGTCGCCCACGAGGGTGCAGCAGATGCAGCCGGAGTTCATCTCGGTTATCTGCACGCCGGCGTCCTTGAGGAAGCCGCCGTCGATGGCTATCTCGCCGAACTCGTTCTCGATGAGGACGAGCTTCTCGTTTTTATAACCCTCCGCGATCAGCTTGCGGATAAGCGTGGTCTTTCCCGCGCCCAGAAATCCGGAAAAAATGTCTATCTTAGTCAAAATCATGGCCTCCAATTTAAAAGTACTGTACAAATTAATTATTATAGCACATTATTTTGTTTTTGCAAACGCTTAGGCACAGGAGCGCCGGCGCCGTTGACTTGGGCGGAGGATTTTGATAAAATATCCCACAGACTTTATTATGCGCGGAAGGCGGCGATCGATATATGGCTGTGCTTATTGACGGTAAAAAGCTGGCAGAGAGGATATGCGCGGAGGTGGCCCGCGAGGCGGCGAAGCTGCCCCGAAAGCCCTGCCTTGCCGCGGTTCTGGTCGGTGACGATCCGGCCTCGGAGATATACGTCCGCAACAAGGAGCGCGACTGCCTCAAATGCGGCATCGACAGCCGAAGGTTCGACCTTCCCGCCGGCACCTCGCAGGAGGAGCTTCTGTCGCTCATCGATAAGCTCAACCGCGACGGCGCTGTCGACGGCATCCTCGTTCAGCTCCCTCTGCCCGGACACATCGACGAGAGCGCGGTAATCGACGCCATAAGTCCCGACAAGGATATCGACGCGTTCCACCCCCTGAACGTCGGCAAAATGATAACGGGCGAGCCCACCCTGTGGCCCTGTACGCCAGCGGGCATCATGGAGATGTTCCGCGAATACGGCATATCCCTTGACGGCAAAAAATGCGTCATGGTCGGCCGAAGCAACATCGTGGGCAGACCCATGGGGCTTCTCATGCTCCGCAAAAACGGCACCGTTATCTACTGCCACAGGCGCACTCCCGACCTTGCCGAAATGACCCGCCAGGCGGATATCCTCGTCGTCGCGGCGGGCTGCCCGAGGCTCATAACGGGCGACATGATAAAGCCGGGCGCGGTCGTCATCGACGTTGCGATGAACCGCGATCCCGAGACAGGTAAATTCTTCGGCGACGTGTGCTTCGACGAGGTGGAGAAAAAAGCCTCCTTCATAACCCCGGTGCCCGGCGGCGTCGGCCCCATGACCCGCGCCATGCTCATGAAAAACATCCTCACCGCAGCAAAAATATCTTTAAGGCAGATATGAAAATCTTTAGCATTTCATAGTCCTGAGACTGATAAGCGCGCAAAAAAAGACCGCCGTCGGCGGTCTTTTTTGCTGCTATAGAATTGATCACTTGCCGAGGTAGAAGCCGTTGCCCTCTTTATCCTGGAAGTACTGGTTACCGTAGTTGTCCTGGATGCAGTGCACGACCTTGGTGAGGATGTCGCAGGTCGGGGTGAGGATACCGAGCTCCTTGCCGTACTCAGCGATCTTGCCATTGAGAACGTCGATCTCGGTCTGACGCTGATGGAACAGAGCGTCCTGGCACATGGAGGGATAGTAATCTCCGATGTTGGTGACGATGTCGGCATGGTCATGCGCTATGAATTCGTCGGCATCCATGGGAACGCCCTTCGCGGTAGCGACGGCGCAGGTCTCGCGGATGACGCCGTGGAAGAGCTGCTGGCCCCAGGGATCTGACTCGACCTCGCTGATCTTCAGACGCAGAACCGCACATACGGTATTGACGGTTGCGTTGACGCAGACCTTTTTCCAGATGAACTTATAGATGTTGTTGTCGGTGCCCGGCTCGCCGTCGCGCCAGTAGGCGTCGCAGCCGCCTTCGCGGTAGCATTTGAGCATCTCGGCGCAGGCTGCGTCGGTGAGCTCGCTTCTTACGGCGCCGCCGAAGTTCATCTGAACGCCGCCGGCGGGGGTGGATACGCAGTGGCCGGGCTCGGGCAGCGCGGTGCCGAGAACGCCGGATCCGATGATGCAGCGCTCCTTCGGGAAGACCTTGAACAGGTTATCGTCGTTGCCGAGACCGTTGATGAGGGAAACGGCGACCGTGGTGTCGCTGACGACGGGCAGGGAGTCCTTGATCGCCTGCTCGAGCTGGGTGGCCTTGGTCATGTAGATGATGACGTCGACCGCGCCCTCAGCCGCTGCAGCCTCGGCTGCGGAGGTGTAGGTGCGGAAACCCTTGAGCTGATAGTCGTAATCGGTATATGCGCCGTTCTCTTCCTGATGGATGGTGAAGTGCATGCCTTCCTCGGCTACCTTCTTCATGTGTGCCTCATAGCGGTCGATGAGAATGATGTCAGCGCCGCCCTTGCGCAGATAGGATGCGAAAACGCTGCCTGCCGCGCCTGAACCGTACATTGCAAATTTCATTGTTAAGTCTCCTTTTCTTATTTACCGAATTGCTTATCGTAATTTTCCTGAATTGTCTTTATCATAAGCGTCAGGGCCTCGTTCACGGGCGTTTCTATGCCCAGAGCCCTGCCGTAGCGGACGATCGCTCCGTTTAAAAGCTCGACCTCGGTCTGCCGCTGGTGCATGAGCACGTCCTGCGCCATTGAGGGATAGTACTTCGCAAAACCCTCGCGGAGTCTCGGAAGCTCCTCCTCCATCTCCCCGCGCAGATCGACGCCCGTTACCGCCATGGCAACGGCGCAGCCCTCCGCCCAGACGCGGCGGATAAGCTCCACACCGGAGGCGCAGTCGAGAATGGGGCCGACCTTAAGCCGCAGCAGCGCCGACAGAGTGTTGTAGCCGCTGTTGGATATCGCTTTCTTCCACACGAAGGGGCGGATATCCTCCTCAAAGCGGGTCAGGCAGCCGCCGTCGCAGAAGCATTTTTCCAGAGCCCTGCCCACCGCGTCGGAAAGCGTGCTCTTTTCAGCCGCGCCGAAACGCATGATAACGCCGCTCTCGGGCTTGGAAACGCATTTTCCCGGCTCGGGAAGCTCCGTGCCGATGGTGCCGAAGCCGTAGAGTATGCTGCCCGCGGGGACATAGCGCTGCAGGACTTCCTCGTTGCCGATGCCGTTCTGCAGGGACACGACTACCGTGTTCTCGCCTATGCAGTTAACAAGCGAAGGCATGATATCCTCTGTCTGCGTGGCCTTGACCATGAGGATGACAACATCCATTATGCCGATATTTTCGGCGGAATATGCGGTGTGGAAGCCGGTCAGCTGCTTTTCCCCGTCGGGGCTGACAAAGGTCAGGCCGTCTGCGGCGATCTTATCCATGTGAGCCTTGTAGCGGTCGACGAGCCAGAGCTCGGCTCCGCCAAGTTTCAGATATGAAGCAAATACGCTGCCGGCAGCGCCGGAGCCTATCATTGCAATTTTCATATTGATCTCCAATCTGTCAAACACCACCGGTTTCCCGGTGGTGTCTGGTTTTCAGAAATTACTCGGAAAGCTGAGCCTTCTTCTCCGCCTCGAGCTTCCTGATCTTGGGGATGCCCCAAACAAATGTCGGGATGATGATGACCAGGATCGCGTAGTAGCCGTCGTAGCCGTATGCGTACTTTACGATGCCGCTGAGGCCGAGCAGGGAGATCGCGAAGCAGATCGCAATAACGAGTGCCGCAACGATGACGCCGCGAAGCTTTTCGCTCTTAATGGCATTGGGGAAGCAGTAGCCCTGGAAGCGCTGGATCATGGTGTAAACGAGGGTGACGCAGGTGGACATGAATGCGCAGAACAGCAGGACGCTGAATGCGACGAGCAGCCACTTGACGCCCATGATGCTCAGTACGGTCTGGTTGGGGATGCCCAGTGCGGTTGCGTAAGCAACGATGGGATCGGTCGCCGCGGTTGCGGCGGGATTTGCCGCGAGGACTTCCTTACCTGCGTTCTGGAGAGCAGCAAGCAGGGGGTACCACTTGGTGAGCATCCAGGCGGAAGCTGCCAGCGCGAGGCCGTTCATGAGCCAGCCGAGGATGTTTGCCCTTTTAACGCCCTTGATGGACATATCCTGTGCTGCTGCGATCATCGGGGGGATGGAGACGCACTGGAATGCTGCGTATACGAGAACGCCCTTCCAGATAGCGGTGCCGAGAGCGGAGGTGTACTCGGTGAGCTGGATATTGAACTGAGAGGTGAGCTGTGCCGCAATTGCGTCGTAGTCAGCGGTAAGGCCGAAGATGACGAGCAGTGCGGTGATAACGATGATCGCAACGGACAAAACGGTGGAAGCCGCGCGAACGAGCTTGATACCGAAAATGGTCAGCAGGATAAGTACCGCAACGATGATAAGGTTCATTGTGACCTTGACTGCGCCTACATAGGGAATGCCGATGAAGTTTGCAAGAACCTCACCTGCGCCTGCGACTGCGGATGCCATAGCCGCAAGAACGATGACTATGTAGAAAATCTCAAAGAAAATTTCCATCCAGGGCTTGGGATAAAGTGCTGCGAATGTATCCTTGTAGTTGTTGAAGCCGCTGAGTTTGGCAAACTTCATCATAATGTACATTACGACTGCCAGAAGTCCCATTGCGAGGATGGGGAAGATCACGGAAGTGTATCCGTAGTTTGCAAAATACTGGATGACCTGGTTACCGGAGGCGAAGCCGCCGCCGACGTGGGTGCCGAACCACACGGAGGCTACGGTAAACGCAGCCGCCCATGAGCTTTTGGCCGTTTGGTTGTTCATGATGACTCTCCTTTTCTTATTTTATTCTCATCTATCAACACTCCCCCGCCCGCGAGTGAACTCCTCAATTCAACGCAAGGGCTCGGGAAGAATGTTCGCTTATTGTTAAAATCAAAACAAAACCCCGCCGCTCATCAGGAATTGCCGATAAAACAATTCCTTTGGCAACGGGGCTCGGTCGGAGAGAAAAGTACCTGCCGAAAACGGCAAGCAGCGTAGCTGCATTAAAGATCCCTGATATTCCGCCGGCTTACGCCTACGGAATTGTCTTATGCTCTATGGGATTTTGTAAAATATGTGCTACATTTTATCTGCCGATTTAAATTGCGTCAATTTTTGTTCCGATAAAAAATCGGGTGTTTGCGCGTCAAAATTTGAACAAACTGTTAAATTTAATTTTCTTCTTAAACCGAATTAAAAAAATTGAAAATTTCAAATTAAGTGATTTAAATCAATAAAAAAGATTCAAAATATCGAAATATATAAGCACCCTGCCGGGTGCTTCACCGTTTTTCGCTTTTGTTCAGAAAAATGTGCAGTTTCGGCATATTTAACGCCGCGCGCGGATGCATTCCGCAGATATTCGGAAACAAAAAAGAAAACAAAAAACCGCCGATTAACGGGCGCCCTGCGGCGCTGCCGTTTGATCGGCGGTCAGTTCTTTCGCTGCTCGTTTATATCTTGTCTTTCAGCTTTTTGATGCACTCGGGGCAGATGTTCTTTCCCTTGTAGTTAATGATATTCTTTGTACTGTCGCAGAAAATGCATGCCGGATGATATTTGTGAAGGATGATATTATCTCCATCTACGAATATCTCAAGCGCGTCTCTCTCTGCGATGTCCAAAGTGCGTCTAAGCTCTATAGGAAGAACAATACGCCCGAGCTCATCAACCTTTCGAACAATACCGGTAGATTTCATTTGGCTTCCTCCGTTTCATATTAACTATATCCCACAAAAATACAAGTAACATTATAGCAAAATTGCTTCTTCTGTCAACAAAAACTTTTCAATTTTTACAAAAATTTTAACAATATATAACAAGAAACAAAATAAGTTCATGTTTTTGATTCCATATTAATACAATATAAAGATACTTTTACAATTTGAAGGTGAAAACGTATGCTTATGGGAGCGATCTGGACGCTTATGATAGCGGTGTCGATATTGTACGGCTGCTCAAACGGAGCCGCGGATGCGGTGGCGCAGGCAGCGCTGGACGGCGCCGAGGCAGCCTTCGGGCTGTGCTTTTCGATAGGCGGCGCGATATGCCTGTGGTGCGCGGTTATGGAGCTGATGAAGGAGGCGGGTCTTGCCGCCAAGCTCGCTGCGGCGCTGCGCCCGCTGCTGAAGCGGATGTTTCCCAAAAGTGCGGGATATGAGAGCATAATGGAGCCGCTGTCGGCAAACGTGAGCGCGAATCTCCTCGGCCTGGGCAACGCGGCGACGCCCATGGGCATACGCGCGGCGCAGGGCATGGCACGGCTGGGCGAGCCCGGAGTGGCCTCAGACGAGCTTTGCAGACTGGTGGTACTCAACACCGCTTCGATACAGCTTCTGCCCACCACGATAGCCGCCATACGCGGCGCGGAGGGCGCCGCGGCGCCCTTTGACATCCTGCCGGCGGTGTGGATAAGCTCCGCGGTCTCCGTTGCCGTGGGGCTGCTGGCCTCCAGGCTCATGGAAGGGAATCGGCGTTGAGCACGATATTCTCTCTTTCCATGCCGCTGGTGATCGCGGCGGTCGCAATATGCGCGCTGTTTAAGAAAACGGATATGTTCCCGGCTCTGACTCGGGGCGCGCTTCAGGGGCTTTTCACGATAAAGGATATGCTCCCCGCGCTGACGGTGCTGTTTCCGGCGGTATATATGCTGCGCGCATCGGGGGCGCTCGACGCGCTGGCTCGTCTGCTCGCGCCGGCCATGGCTTACATACGGGTGCCGCCCGAGACCCTGCCGCTTGCGCTTCTGCGCCCGATAAGCGGCGGCGCGGCCACCGCCGCGGCGGCGGAGATCATAAAAAGCTGCGGGGCCGATTCGCTCGCCGGACGCACCGCCGCAGTGATGATCGGCTCGAGCGAAACGACCTTTTACGTTATCGCCGTGTACTTCGGCGCCGCAAAAATCAAAAATACCCGTTGGGCGATCCCGGCCGCCCTGTGCGCCGATCTGGCGGTGTTCCTTGTCTCGGCCTGGGTATGCGCAATGTTCTGGGGATAGAGCATGGCATAAACGGGAAACATACGGGAAATAATAGCATCACTTAGGAGAGTGATGCTATGCAGGGCAAAGTCGAACTGTGCGGCGTTAACACGTCAAAGCTTCCGCTTCTGAAAAATGCCGAGATGCGCGAGCTTATCGCGGCGGCTCAGGCGGGCGACAAGGCAGCCAGAGAAAAACTGATAAACGGAAACCTCAGGCTGGTCTTGTCGGTGATCCAGAAGTTTTCCGGCCGCGGGGAGAGCATGGACGACCTGTTTCAGGTGGGCTGTATCGGCCTCATAAAAGCCATCGACTGCTTCGACCTGAGCCAGAACGTGCAGTTTTCCACCTACGGAGTGCCGATGATATCCGGCGAGCTTCGCCGCTTTCTGCGCGATCACGGTGCGGTGCGCGTTTCCCGCTCGATGCGTGATACCGCCTACAGGGTGCTCCAGGTCAAGGAGCGGCTGACCGCGGAGCTCGGCCGCGAGCCGGATATCGACCGCATAGCCAAAGAGCTGGAGCTCAAGCGCTCCGAGGTCGTGTTTGCCATGGACGCCATATGCGACCCCGTATCCCTCTACGAGCCGGTCTACAGCGACAGCGGCGAGAGCGTCTGCGTCATGGACCAGATAGGCGACAGCAGGAACACGGACGAGCACTGGCTGGAGCAGATCGCCCTCAGCGAGGCGATATCGCACCTGTCAGAGCGCGAAAAGCGCATCCTCGCCCTGCGTTTTTACAAGGGCAAAACGCAGATGGAGGTCGCAAAGGCGATAGGCATAAGTCAGGCTCAGGTATCCCGCCTCGAAAAAAACGCTATCAACAGGATAAAGAAGGAGATAACATCTTAGTTCAGCGCCTGCAAGCAGTCAAATCGCACAAAAATAAGCACGCGAATTGTTAAAAGCACACAAAGTACCGCAAATTTGATAATTTTTTCGCAATAACTGTTTACAAAGCGCCGGAGCTGTGTTATTATTACATCGTCAGATAAATAACAAGTGTTTGTTATATTTCTTCTTTTCTTTATTCTCTCTATTTCTTTATTTTCTTTAGTTGTTTCCGCAACTGTGCTGCCGACCTCCTCATGACGCAGCACAACACGAATTTACATTCCGTGTTAATAAAAGCCGCTGTCAGCAAAAAGACAGCGGCTTTTATTATAATTTTTACGGGGATTTTAAGGTCACAGAAGATTAAAGCGTTCGATACCGGTGCGGGATACGCCGAGGTGGCGGCGCATGGCCGCCTCGGCCATATCCCTGTCGCCGAACTTGAGGATATCGCAGATGAACACATGGTCGCAGTCGAGCACATCGTAAAAGCCGTCGGGCCTGCTGAACAGCAGATAGCTGCGGCAGCGCCAGAGCCTGTATTTCATCTGGTCGTATATCGCGGTGATGATCTCGTTTCCGGATACCTTGACGATAGAGAAATGGAATTCTATCTCCTGTTCCAGCAGCTTTGCGAACATAAAGTTTTTGCCCTTGTGGAAGGCCTCGTCATAGAGATCCTGAAGCTTATGGGCCTTCTGATAGAGGTCATCGAGCTGCTCGGGCGTTATTTTAAGGGCGGCCTGCCCTGCGGAATACTCCTCGACCATGCGGGTGAAATCGCATATCTCGTCATATTCCTTTTTATCAAACTCGGCCACATAGTAGCGGCTGTTCTGTATTCTTACATAGTTATTTTCGGCAAGCTTTTCAAGAGCGGCCTTGACCGGAGAGCGGCTTATGCCCAGCTCCTGTGCTATGTTGCTTTCGCTTATGCGGCTTCCCGGCATCAGTGAGAAGCTGATTATCTCCTGCAATACCAGTTCATGCACAATATCGTTAAGAGGCATAAAGGGATTTTCCCTGCGAATTTTTTCAAACTGCCTGCGAGTCATTTTATCAGCTCCCTGTTTATAATATCACATATCCCGAGCCGGAAAAACGCGGGAATTATGAGTATAAGAATAACATAAACATACCGCATATGCAAACCAAAAAATGATGGATCTGCAGTGGGTTTATGCTTTTTTACGCGGCTCCCTTACGCCTGACCACAGTATCAGGATCACGCTCACTGCGACGGCCGTATAATAGGGCAGCCTTACGGCTCCGGAGGCCGTTATATCCCTCACCAGCGACAGCAGGAAGGGGCTTACAAACTGCGCGAGATACAGCGCCGCGGATATGAGCGGCATTACGTCTGTCGCCGCTGAGCGGCCCGCGGCCCTTGACGCGGCCGAGATGATGCAGGGCACGCCGCAGCCGTTGGCAAAGCCCACGCAGGCCGAGCCTATGAGCACTCCCGCCCAGCCGCCGTCAGTGAAGGCCAGCAGCGCATATCCGACGGTAAACAGCACTGGCGCGGCATACTTCGTGTACCTGCCGCAGAGCTTCTTGACCGACACGAACAGCAGCCCTCCGAAAAAGGCCACAAGATCCATGCCAGCCATTATCACCGAGGTGTACTTCGCCGGTATCATTCCCTCGGCGGCGGTCACAATGGCGAAGTTTGCCGGGTACAGGAAGAAGGCAGTCATCAGCAGGAACATGGCGATAATATGGGTATAGTATCTCCCGAAGGCTCCGCCGGAGCCCTTCTCCCTTGCCGGCTGCGTGGTCCCGATGCGGTCATTGGGCATGAAGGCGAGGCACAGCACGATGCTTATAAGCCCCATAAGATACACGAGAAAGCTCAGCCGCCAGCTTATGTTGGCAAGAAGTCCGGAGATGAGCGTCGCCGCAACGCCGCCCATCTGGTTCATGGCCGACGACCAGCCCATCAGTCCCTCCTGCCGCTCCGGAGGAAAATAGTAGGACAAAAGCCCCGTCGACAGGGGCATGATGATGCCGACGCCTATACCCACGAGCGCCCGCATTGCGAGCACGAGGCCGATGGTGTTAAACAGACCCGCCGCGCAGCCGCCTAAGGTGTACAGCAGCAGACCCGCTGTCACCAGCGTCTTTGCGCCGAATTTTTTCGCAAGCGAGCTGAAAAACAGGTTGGTCAGAACGATAAACAGCGCCGGCATACTGATTATCATCTGCACGAAGAGCTGGTCGCTGTCGGCAAAATACTCCTTTATAACGCCCAGAGCCGGAGCCACGGCGGCTCCGGCCATCACCGTCAGCAGAGAGAGCGACAATATGCTTACGGTCAGTGATTTTTGATTTGAAGCAATATTTTTCATAATTTCCTTTCCCGCGGGCGCGGCTATCGCATATTCATTCCGCCCCGCAATACAACGCAAAAAACGCGCAAGTCCTATCTGGACTTACGCGTTTTTTGCAGCTCGATGTTTTGATTATATCAAATTTTCCGAAAAAGTCAAAAGCAATTCTGACCGAAAACGCTTACAGGGAATACAGCTCCGCGAGCTTTTTGAAGGCGGGCAGCGAGCGGCGTATCGTGTCCTCTGACACGCAGTAGGCGACGCGCACATAGCCCTCCACGCCGAAGCTGTCCGAGGGGACCATAAGCAGCTCGAAGCGCTTTCCGGCCTCGTAGAACTCCGTTCCGCTGACTCCGTTGGGAGCCTTGACGAACAGGTAGAACGCGCCGTCGGGCTTGACGCACTCAAAGCCCATTTCGGTCAGCGCGCCGTAGAGCAGGGCGCGGTTTTTTGCGTAGGCGGCGATATCGGGCCGCTCATCCGCGCACTCGGCCAGCATATACTGGAACAGCGCGGGAGCGCAGAGGTAGCCCAGCGACCTTCCCGCTCCGCACACGGCGGCAAAGACCTTTCCACTGTCACTGACGCAGGGCGGCACCATGATATAGCCCAGACGCTCGCCCGGCAGGGAGAGGGATTTGCTGTAGGAATAGCAGACGAGGGTATCCGGATAAACGGCCGGCACGAAGGGCACCTCGGCGCCGTCGTAGACAAGCTCCCTGTAGGGCTCGTCGGCTATGACATATATGCTCTCGCCCTTTTTGGCGGACTCGGCCCTGAGTATATCCGCCATCGCCTCCAGGGTTTCGGCGCTGAGCACCGCGCCGGAGGGGTTGTTGGGCGAATTTACGATCACGGCCTTTATCCCGCTCTCAACGGCCTTTTTGAATTCGGCAAGGTCAGGCTGCATGCTCAGGTCCGCCGGCGGGACGATCACTGCCTCCGCTCCGGCGTTCTCGACGAACACCTTGTATTCGGGAAAATAGGGGGCGAGCAGAGCGATCTTATCCCCCGGGCACACGAGCGCCCGCAGGCTTATCGCAAGCGACGCTGCCGCGCCGCAGGTGAGATATATACTGCCCGCGGGTATGTCGAAGCCGGCTCTGAGGCTCTCCTGCCGCGCCGCCGCCATACGCGCCTTCATAAGGCCGGGGGCCGGTGTGTAGCTGTGCAGGGTGATGCTGTCCACGCTGTCAAGGAGACTGCGCAAAGTTTCATCCACACGCCCGGGAGCCGGAACGCTGGGGTTTCCGATGCTGAAGTCAAAAACGTTCTCAGCGCCTATCTCCTGCCGTCTTGCGTCGCCGAATTCGGAGATGTCTCTGATTACCGAGCGGCTCTCGCCCAGTGCAAGCATTTTTTCCGATACCATGGCTGTTCTCCTTTCATGTCTTATCTCAGGTCCGCAAGCTCGAGGATGAGCCTTTCGGTCTTATCCCAGCCGAGGCAGGGGTCGGTTATTGATTTGCCGTATACACAGCCGTCGGGACTCTGCTTGCCGTCCTCGAGGTAGGACTCGATCATCAGACCCTTGACCATGCGGAATATATCGCCGGAATGCCTTGTGCTGTGCAGGATCTCCTTTGCGATGCGCGGCTGCTCTTCCCAGTGCTTGCCGGAGTTTGAGTGGTTGGTGTCGATGACGACGCCGGGGTTACTGAGCCCGCTTTTAGCGTACAGCTCGCAGAGCAACTGCAGGTCCTCGTAGTGATAGTTGGGAACGGTGCGCCCGTGCTTGTTGGCGTAGCCGCGCAGTATCGCGTGGGCGAGCGGATTGCCCTTGCTCTGCACCTCCCAGTTCGAGTAGACGAAGGTGTGCGCGTGCTGGGCGGCGGTGATGGAGTTCATCATGACGGAGAGGTCGCCGCCGGTGGGGTTTTTCATGCCCACGGGGATATCGAGGCCGCTGGCGGTGAGCCTGTGGAGCTGATTTTCCACCGACCTCGCGCCCACGGCGACATAGCTCAGAACGTCGGACAGGTAGTTGTGGTTTTCCGGGTACAGCATTTCGTCGGCGCAGGAAAAGCCCGTCTGCCCGAGCACCTTCATGTGCAGCTTGCGGATGGCAATAAGCCCCTTGAGCATATCGGGGGAGCTGTTGGGGTCGGGCTGGTGCAGCATACCCTTGTAGCCGTCGCCGGTGGTGCGGGGCTTGTTGGTGTAAACTCTGGGAACGATGATTATCTTGTCAATTACGCGCTCCTGAACCCTGCGCAGGCGGGAGATATACTCGAGCACCGCGTCCTCGCGGTCGGCCGAGCAGGGACCGATGACGAGCACGAGCCTGTCGTCATCTCCGGTGAATACGGCCTGCAGGGCCTTGTCATTTTCGCGCTTTATTTTGACGAGCTCGTCCGAGATGGGGTACATGTCCTTGAGCGCCTGATGCGTCGGCATTTTTCTCTTAAATTCAACGTTCATTTTTTCTCTTCCTTGATATCAAAATATTCTCTGCGCTGCTTTGAAAGGCGCATCATTTCGCGTATCGCTTCGGTGTCGTCCCGTGCGATATCGTCGCGAAGCTGTGTGAATTTTTCCATGAACAGATCCATCTGCGCCAGAAGCTGTTCCTTGTTCAGGAGAAACAACTCGCTCCACATGAGATCGTTTATCTTGGCTATCCGCGTGAGGTCGCGGAAGGAGTCGCCGGTGTAATCGACGAGCCTCCGCGAGTCCTTGCACACCATGAGCGACACCGCGATGCAGTGCGCAAGCTGAGACAGGAAGCCTATCATCTCGTCGTGCTCCTCCGGAGAGAGCTCGCTGACTGTGTTAAAGCCCATCTCATAGCCGAGCTTTTTGCAGAAATCTATCGCCTCGGGCGTGTTCTTTGCCGTTGGGGTAACGATGTAGTTTGCGCCGTTGAATATATCCTTTGTTGCATACTCAACGCCGCTGAGCTCACGTCCGGCCATGGGGTGAGCTCCGATGTACTCAAGGTCGCTCCTGAGCATCTCCTGAACCTTGTACACAACGCTGCACTTTACACCCGTCACGTCCGTTATGAGCGCGTTGGGCTTTATATACCGCTGATTGTCCCTGAGCCACTCTATAAATGTGTGGGGGTACAGGGCGAAGATGAGCAGGTCAAACTGACCGATATAATCGGGGTCGACCGTGCTTTTTCCGTGCGATATCAGTCCTTTTTCGACCGCGTAGTCTATTGACTCCTGCCGTCTGGCCATCGCGCCGACCTCAAAGCCCTTGTCCGTGAGCGCCTGCGCGTAGCTGCCGCCCATCAGGCCGAGGCCGACTATCAGTATTTTCGTGTTTTTATTAAGCTCCATACTCTACCTCCGCTCCGAGCTTCCGCAAAACTTCAAAAAACTCCGGATAGCTCTTTCGCACCGCCTCCGCGCCGTCGATAACGCCGCCGACAGCGCTTGCAAGCAGGCTCAGCGCCATGACGATGCGGTGATCGTTATGCCCGCTCAGGCTCTCCCGCGGGCTTTGCAGCCGCCCGGGCTCGATGACGACGCTGTTTTCCAGCACTCTTGCTTCAACGCCGAATTTTCTGAGCTCCTGCGCCATGACCGCGGCGCGGTCGCTCTCCTTTATCCTCAGCCGCCTTGTGCCAGTGAACACGGCTCCGACGCCCGACGCGGCGGCCGCCGCGAACAGCACCGGCCCGAGGTCGGGGCAGTTTGAAATGTCGATAACGGCGTTCGGGCTTTTAAGTCTCTCCAGCAGCTCAAGGCACACCCTGTCACCCTGGATGCTGTCCATGTTGAGCCCCGTGACGCAGACTGAGCCGCCGAGGCTGTTGAGTGCAAACAGTGCCGCCGCGTTTGACCAGTCGCCCTCGACGCTCATGCTGCGGCGCAGATATCTCTGCCCGCCGGCGATATTGAACGTGTTCGCGGGGCTCTCGATTACCTCTATCCCGAACGAGCGCAGCACCGCGACGGTCACGTCGATATACGCTCTGCTCTCGACCGGCGGCAGGACGCGCACGACGCTGCCGCCCTCAAGCAGGGGCAGGGCGAACAAAAGCCCCGTCACGAACTGGCTGCTGACGTCGCCGCGAAAGGTATATTCGCCCGAGGGAAGCCTGCCGCTGAGCTCTATGCTCCCGCCGGCTTTTTTTATGCTGACGCCCTTTTCGGCGAAGACAGCTTCATATATCCCTACGCCGCGCTCCATGAGCCTGCCCGTGCCGGTAAAGCGCGCGCTTTCGCCGCAGGCGGCCGCTATGGGCAGCATGAAGCGCAGGGTGCTCCCGCTCTCACGGCAGGGGAACACGGCTCCCTCCGCCGTCCTGTTTTTTCCGCCTTTTATCGTCACCGTATCGCCATCGAGCTTATATTCCGCGCCGAGGGCGGCTATGCAGTCGAGCGTTGCGAGCATATCCTCGCTGCGCGCAAGGCCGCGTATCGTGCTCTCGCCGTCGGCAAGGGCCGCGCAGATGAGCATACGGTGGGCATAGCTTTTTGACGGGGGCGCGCAGACCTCGCCCGAGCACAGCCCCGGCTTAATGCTTACTTTCATTTCTGCTCTCCCAAAAGCTTTGCAAGGTAGTCCATGGCGTCGGTGTAGCCGGCAAGGCCACGCCCGGTGATGGTGTGCACCGCCACCGTGCCGATATAGCTCACCTGCCGGAAGGCCTCGCGCTTGCTGACTTCGGAGATGTGCACCTCGACGGTGGGGATGCCCACGCCCTTTACCGCGTCTGCGATGGCGACGCTGGTGTGGGTATAGGCGGCGGGGTTGAAGACGATGCCGTCGATGCCGTCAAAATACGCCTTTTGAATCGCGTCAACAAGGTCGCCCTCGTGGTTGGACTGGTAAAATTCGACCCCGACGCCCAGCTCCTTCGCGTGCTCGCTGACAAGCCGCCGCAGATCGTCATAGCTCTGCCTGCCGTATATCTCCGGCTCTCTGATGCCGAGAATGTTTATGTTCGGGCCGTTGAGAATGAGAAATTTCATCATTTCAGCTCCTTCAGTATCGCCTCCGCGACCTCCTCGGGCGTTCCGTTTCCGTCCGCGTGCAGGTCAGCGGCACTTTTATATATCTCATAGCGCGTCTCATACAGCTTTTCCAGAGCCGCCCTGTTCGAGGACAGGGGGCGGTCGTCCGTTGTGATGAGCTTTTCAAGCGCCCTGTCGATGAACACTACCGTTCCGTTCTGCCGCATGGCGCGGACGTTTTCCGGCCTGAGCACCGCGCCGCCGCCGGTCGCTATGACGAGGCCGCCCTTCTTCGAGGCCTCGGCTATGACCCGGCTTTCAAGCTCGCGGAACGCATTCTCGCCCTTTTGGGCGAAAAACTCCGCGATGGGCATACCGATCTCGGCAACGATGGCCTCGTCGGTGTCAAAAAAGGTCTTTCCCGTGCGCTCGGCAATTATTCTGCCGACCGTGGTCTTACCGCTCGAGGGCATACCGATAAGCACGATGTTCTGCTTATCGGCTTTGACGAGGTTATATGCCTTGTCAGTGAGCGCGGGCTCGACTTCCCTGCCCAGGAACACCGCCGAGGCGTAGACCGCCTGCGCCGACAGCATATACAGCCCGCCGGAGGCGGGGATGCCGCGCTCCTGCGCGTCGAGAACAAGGTTCGTACGCAGGGGGTGGTATATCGCGTCGAGCACGCCCTCAAGCGCCGGAAACGCGCTTATGTCTATGGGCTTTTTTTCGGTGTCCGGATACATCCCCACGGGGGTGGTGTTTATTATTATCTGCGCGTCGGAGTGCTTTTGAGCTGCGTCCTCATAGCTTATCAGCCCGTCCCCTCCGCGTCTTGACACATGGAGCACCATCGCCGCGCCGTGACTTTCCGCAACGGCGTGGGCGGTCCTGGAGGTGCCGCCTGTGCCGAGGATGAGCACCTTTTTGCCCTTGAAATCTATGCCTATGCGCCTTGCGAGCGCCGCCATACCGGCAAAATCCGTATTGTCGCCGTAGAGCCTGCCGCCGGTGTTGACGATGGTGTTAACAGCGCCGATGCTCCTTGCCCTGTCGGATATCTCATCCAGATACGGTATGACGCTCTGCTTATAGGGGATGGTGACGTTTATCGCGTTAAAACTGCGCTGCCTCATAAATCCGTCCAGCTCGTCGGGACGCAGCTCCTTGAGCTCGTATTCATAGTCTGCGATGGCGCCGTGTATCTCACAGGAATAGCTGTGGCCGAGGTGCTCGCCGATAAGTCCGTATTTCATTTTTCCGTTCCTTTCAAAAACACGTCGGTGCCGAAGCGCTGCGCCAGAAGGTCGCACAGCACTATCGCCGTCACGCTGTCGAGCACCGGACAGATGCGCCGCACTATGGCGGGGTCGTGGCGGCCGTGGATGCAAAGCTGCGCGTTTTCGCCCTTTACAAAGTCCACGGTCTCCTGCTGCCTTGCTATCGACGCCGTGGGCTTCACGGCGCACTGGAACACGATGTCCATGCCGTTTGTTATGCCGCCGTTTATGCCGCCGTTATTGTTTGTCTTTGTTACGACTTTGCCATCTTCGAGCCTGAGTGCGTCGTTGCAGGTGCTGCCTCTTTCACCGGCAAAGCCAAAGCCCATTCCGAACTCTATGCCCTTGACGCCGCCGAGAGAAAACACCGCGTGGGACAAAAGCCCCTCAACGCTGTCAAACCACGGCTCGCCGAGGCCGGGCATAACGCCGCAGACCGCCGTCTGGGTGACGCCGCCGACGCTGTCGTTATCGAGCCGCGCCTGCATTATCCTCTCGGCCATCTCCTCGCCCCGCTCAGGGGTCAAAACGGGAAATGCGCTGTTTTTAAGAAGCTCAATATCCTCGGCCGTGTTCTCAAACCCGCGGTCGGACACGCCGCCGCAGGAGAGGATGTGCGTGCCTATACTTATACCGAGCCCCTCCAGCGCGGGGATGAGTATGCCTCCCGCCGCGACGAGCGCCGCGGTTATCCTGCCGGAGAAGTGCCCTCCGCCGCGATAGTCCTCATAGCCGTGGTATTTGCAGAAGGCGGCGTAATCCGCGTGCGAGGGACGGGCGGGGCCGTAATCATAGTCTTTGCTGCGTGTGTTCTCATTTGGTATAACGATGCATATGGGCGTTCCGGTGGTTTTTCCGTTAAAAACGCCGCTGAGTATCTTAAACTCGTCCTTTTCCTGTCTGGGCGTGTCAAGCGCCGAGGAGGGGCGGCGGCGGGAAAGCTGGCGGGCGATGAAGTCCCCGCTCACCGCGATGCCCGGCGAAAGCCCGTCGATGACAGCGCCCACCGCAGGGCCGTGGCTCTCGCCGAAAAGGCTCACCGAAACGCTTTGTCCGAAAGTGTTCTTCATGGCTTATTCTCCAAGCTGCCGAGGATATCCTCCGGCTTCATATCGCAGATGCGAAACTGACCTATCTTATCGACCAGAACTACCTTAACGCTGTCAGCCGTCATCTTCTTATCGTGCTTGAGATACGGCATGAGCTCGTCCGCGCTCTGCTCTATCTCCGTGGGCAGGCCGTACTTTTCAAGCACCTTTGTCACGCGCTCGAGCGCCTCGCCGCTGCACATGGGCGGCATGCCCAGCGCGACGCACTCGCCGTGCAGGAGCTTTCCTTTATTGAAGCTCTCCACCGCGTGGCCGACGGTGTGCCCGAAGTTCAGGATGCGGCGCAGACCGTTTTCCTTGGGATCCTGCTCAACGACGTCCCTTTTGATGCACAGTGAGCGGCGTATGATCTCAGGCAGGTCCGCGTCAAGATCCTCGCTGTTTTCAATGAGCTCAAAAAGCTCCGCCGAGCTTGTCGCGGCCATTTTTATCGCCTCGGCAAGGCCCGCCATGAGCTGCCGCCGTTCGAGGGTCTTCAGCGTTTCGGGGTCGATTATCACCTTTTTCGGCTGGTAAAACGCGCCGACGATGTTCTTGACGCCCCCGAAATTGACGGCGGTCTTCCCTCCGACGGAGGAGTCGACCTGAGCGAGCAGGGTGGTCGGGATGTTGTAGAAATCAATTCCGCGCATATAGCAGGAGGCCGCAAAGCCGCTCAGATCGCCCACCACGCCGCCGCCGACGGCGACAACGCAGTCGCCCCTTGTGAAGGAGGCCTCCAGCATGGCAGAAAGCAGGCGCTCAAGCTGCTCAAAGCTCTTGCTGCCCTCGCCGCGTGGCACGGTCACGACAACGGGCTCCCTGCACTGGGAGGCCACGCATTCGGCGTACTCCGGCGGAACGCCCTCGTCCGTCACGACGAGAACGCGGCGGTCAAGCTCAAGGAGCTGTCCCGCTTTTTTCAGGCTGCCGCGCTCGAGCACGATATCGTAGCAGCCGTTGTCCGCGTTTACGGGAATTATCATTTATTTCACTCCTCGGTCTTGAGATTTGAATAGTAGGTACCCACCAGACGGAGCTTCGCGCACACCGCGCCCAGCTCGCGCAGCATATCCTGTCCGTTTTCGTTGTAGATGTTTCCCTCGGCCTCGATGTAGAAGAAGTAGTTCCACTGCAGCTCCTTCATGGGGCGGCTGCGCAGGCTGCGCATATTGAAGCCGTGCGCGCCGATGATGTTGAGCGTCTGCGCGAGGGAGCCTGCTTCGTTGCGGACGGTGAACACGAGGATGAAGTTCTCGTCCTCGCGCTTTTTCGGGGAGGAGGGGCGGTTCTGCGCCCTTGAGAAGGCCGCAAAGCGGGTCGTGTTGTTTTTGACGTCGTTTATGGATTTATCCAGCACCTTCAGGCCGAAGAGCGAGGCGGTATCATCCGAGGCGATGGCGGCAAGGCTGGGGTCTCCGGTCTCCTTGACGTGCTTTGCGGCAAGGGCGGTGTTTGAATAGGGCAGTGTCTCGAAGCCGTGCTGCCTTATATACTCTCCGCACTGGTCGAGCGCCTGGGGATGGCTGACGACGGTCTTGATGCCGTCAAGGCTCGCGCCCTCGTTTGCCATGAGGTTATGCACGATGGGCAGGTCGAGCACCTGATTTATATACAGGCTGCCGGAGAACAGAAGGTCCATGACCGTTCCGACCTCGCCTGCAGCGCTGTTTTCCAGCGGCAGCACCGCGCAGTCAAACTCGCCGCGTTCGACCGCCTGATAGGCGTCGGCAAAATCCGCGAAGGGCACGAGCTCGGCCTCGGGGAACATACGCTTCGCCGCCATATAGGCAAACGCGCCCTCAACGCCGCAGTAGGTCACGCGCATACCCTTTAAGAGCTTAGACTGGTACGCGCAGGACAGGTCGATGGTGTTTCTCATAAACTGAACGTAATAGCTCTCCACGTCCGCGCTTTCGATGAGAGCGCGGTTGCGCTCGATGAGCTCGGCCTCACGGGCGGTATCGCGTACGGACAGGCCGCATTTTCTTTTATATTCTGCGATGTCCCCGCAGACCTTCATCCTCTGCTCGAAAAGCCTCGCCATTTCGGCGTCTATGCGGCTTATCTCTTTTCGGGACATTTCAAGTTTGTTCATTTTTCTTACCTCACATCAGAATAGTTTTGTTATCAGCTCGTACAGGGGGATATATGCGATAGGGAGGAAGATTCCCGGGAGCATATTTGCGGATTTTATCTTTTTCGGCGAGAGCTCAAGCATATTGAGCCCCATTCCTATGAGTATCGTTCCGCCCACGGCCGACATCTCCGCGACCACGTCCGCGCCGAGGTAGGGCGATATCACGCCCGCAAGCAGGGTCAGCCCGCCCTGGAACACCAGGATGAACAACGCGGAGAAGGTGACGCCCAGACCCATGGCCGCGCCGAACATCATCGACGAGACGAAGTCGAGCGCGCTCTTGGCGAAAATTATATCATAATTGTGGTTGATGCCCGCCTCGAACGAGCCCATGATGGTCATCGAGCCCACGCAGAACAGGATGCTTGCCGAAACAAAGCCCTCGGTAAAGCGCCCGCCGAGGTTTTTGCCGCGAAGCACTTTATTTTTTATAAAGTCCCCCGCTCCGTCGATGCCCTCGTCTATCTTCATGAGTGTGCCGAGCACGGTGCCGATGACTATGCAGATGATGAGGCAAAGCGTGTCATTTGAACCGACGGCGCTTCCGACGCCGATGACGATGGTCACCAGCGCGAGGGCGGAGATGACGATGTCGATATATGCCTGCTTTATTTTGTTACGGCACAGGATGCCGATGAGACTGCCGAGCAGCACGGTGCCCATGTTGACGAATACTGCTATCATAATGTTCTTTTCCTCCTGAGGATATAAGCATTTACAGAGCAAAAGAGCGGCTCCCGTAAAGGAAGCCGCTCGTAATGACAGATATGCGCCGCCTCGGCGGCATGCCATTATTCACATCCTTTGCGGGGTTATCTTATTAAAGCCGTAATAATAGTAGTAAAAAATGCAGTACGCATAAAATCGTACTGCATTGAAGAAAGCAAAGGGCATGGAAACGGCGTTCCGGGCGCAATCAGACACGGAACCGTTAATTATCGCATTATTCCTGCAAATAATCATGTCCGTTATCCTGCCTTTCCCGAAAGATAGGCTAAATTATACTCAGCAAAAAACTTTTTGTCAATATGTGATCGAAATTTTTTCAGTTTTTCAGGCTCTGCATGGGCGCGGGGATGCGTCCGCCGCGGTCAATGAAGGCCTTGGGGCTCTCCTTATGCACCTGCATCACCGGCGCGCTGCCGAGCAGTCCGCCGAACTGCACCTCGTCCCCCACCGTTTTTCCCGGCGCGGGGATCACCCTGACCGCCGTGGTCTTGGAGTTCACCATTCCTATCGCCGCCTCGTCGGCTATTATAGCGGATATGGTCTCTGCCGGAGTGTCGCCGGGTACGGCGATCATGTCAAGCCCCACCGAGCACACGCAGGTCATGGCCTCGAGCTTATCGATCGTGAGTACACCGCTGCCCGCGGCGGCTATCATGCCCTCGTCCTCGCTGACGGGGATGAACGCGCCCGACAGACCGCCCACATGGCCGGAGGCCATTATGCCGCCCTTTTTCACCGCGTCGTTGAGCAGCGCCAGAGCCGCAGTTGTGCCGTGGGTGCCGCAGGTCTCAAGCCCCATCTCCTCGAGTATACGGGCAACGCTGTCGCCGACCGCGGGAGTGGGCGCGAGGGACAGATCCACAACGCCGAAGGGCACGCCGAGGCGGCGCGAGGCCTCCTGAGCCACGAGCTGACCCATGCGTGTTATGCGGAAGGCGGTGCGCTTTACGGTCTCGGCAACCTCGTCAAAGGGCCTGCCCCGCACCTCCCTGAGCGCGCTGTGCACGACTCCCGGGCCCGACACGCCAACGTTAATGACGCTCTCGCCCTCGCCCACGCCGTGGAAGGCTCCGGCCATGAAGGGGTTGTCCTCGACGGCGTTTGCAAACACGACGAGCTTTGCGCAGCCGAAGCCGTCCCTGTCGGCGGTGAGGGCCGCCGTCTCCTTGATTATCCTTCCCATCAGCGCGACGGCGTCCATGTTTATGCCGGCCTTGGTGGTCGCGATATTGACGCTTGAGCACACGAGCTCCGTTTCCGCCAGGGCGCGGGGTATGCTCTCGATGAGCCTCCGGTCGCCTTCGGTGAAGCCCTTGTGCACCAGCGCGGAATAGCCGCCGATGAAATTCACGCCGCAGCTTTTCGCCGCCCTGTCCAGAGCTTTGGCAAGCTCAACGCAGTCCCCTCCCCCGCAGCCGGCGGCGACGAGCGCTATGGGGGTCACGGATATGCGCTTGTTCACGATGGGGATGCCGAACTCGCTTTCAATGTCGCAGCCGACGGCGACAAGGCGCTCGGCCCTGCGGCATATCTTGTCGTATATCTTCCCGGCGCAGCGCCCGATATCGGGGTGGGCGCAGTCGAGCAGTGATATGCCCATGGTTATGGTGCGGATGTCCAGATGCTGGTGGTCGATCATGTCCACCGTCTGTTTTATATCGGCAAGATTGAGCATCGCGTCACCTCATATCCTGTGCATCGCGGTAAAGATATCCGCGCGCTGTATGCGGATCTTCAGGCCCATCTCCGCGCCCTTTGCGTCGAGGGCGCCGCGTATATCCTCAAGCTTATGCTCGGATTTTTCGGTATCCACCAGCATGGTCATGGTGAAAAGCCCATCCATGATGGTCTGGCTCATGTCCAGTATGTTCACATTCATTTCCGCCAGCAGAGTGCTGACCTGCGCCACGATGCCTATGCAGTCGGCGCCGATGACCGTCATTATAGCTTTCATACTTCCTCCCGAGGTTTTAGTGTTGATCCTGTATTCACTATGGATTTTACAGCAATTCGGCGAAAATGCAATACATATATAAAAAAGTAAGCTTCCCCGAGTTTTCAGGGAAGCTTAAATTCAGTCGGATCGCCCGGCTCAGGGAATAACAACGTCCTTGATATTGCCGAGATACTGCTTGAGACCGTTGACAAAGGTCTCGGGAGTTTTTACGATGCCCTCGACGTCGCCGTTGTCATAGGCCGCGCCAATGCCCTCGAGCATTGCCACGAAGTCGTCGGTGGCGGCTTCCATGCCTGCTTCGACATTATCGCCGTAATTCCAGAGATACTCGAGAGTTTCACTGTCAACGCCGATCTTCTCGCCGATGCCGGTCTTGACCTCTTCAAGCTTCGCGGCAACGGTGGCCTGGGTCTTTTCCACGGCGGCGGCAATCTCGCTGGTGGGCTCAGCGGCGTCGGCATAGCCTGCGGGAGCCAGGACCAGAGCAAACAGCATGACTACAGCAACGAACGCCAATGTAAATTTTTTGCTGCGGATGTTTTCCATGAATTCTTTCCTCCTGTTTTTCGGGTTATTGTTCATTTTTATACATTTGCGGCTCTTTTGTGTAGTCCTATTAAAACATACATTCAGGTATTTGGCAAGAGTTTTTTATTTAATTTAACAAAAATTTTCCACGCCGATGATCTCAGGCCCCATTGCATCGCGATCTCGCCGACTGCAAGCCCGCCGATAACGTCAAGCAGCACATGCTGTTTGACAAACACTGTCGACAGACAAACCAGCACGGTGACGATCCCGGCAAAGACCTTCATCCAGGGCCTGACGTTATCGCAGTACAGCGACTGGCGGAACACCATGTAGGTCAGCAGGCAGTGCATGGAGGGGAAGCAGTTGGTCGGCTCATCCATTGAATATATCACCGACAGCATCCACGAGGAAAGACCGTCGACCTCAAGCTCGGGGCGAACCACATAGGACGGCGTCAGCAGGAAGAATACCATGCATATGAACTCAGCCGTCACAACGCAGCTCAGCAGTCTGTAGCAAAGCAGCTTTTCCTGACGCGCCGTCATTATAAGTCCCATGCCCCAGAACAGGAAGGTGAACGCATAGATGAACGTCCATTCGGGCACGAGCGGGATGGCCGCGTCGACGGGGAGACTGACGTCCGCGGGGGCGCGCCAGCCGTTTATCAGCTTTGTGCCGTTGTAAACTGCAAAATGCAGGCAGACGGTAAACAGCAGCGGGATATATGAATATTTAGGGAGCAGCGGTTTTTTCAGACTTTTTACAGGCATCATATCTATTTCACAAAGGAGGTATCTACGTTAACGACGGCAAAGCGGTTCGGGAGTTTTTCCTCGACCGCCGCGCAGATCTCGCGGCGTATCTCCTCGGGGGTTTTCTTAAGACCCTGGGAGATAACGACGTCGAAGATAAGATTTGTATGGGTAGGACCTACGACGATGCGGAAATCATGCATACTGATAACGCCCTCGATACCCGCGAGAACGGTCTCGAGCTCTCTGCGCTCGGCCGCCACCTGCTCATTGTCCGTCTCGACAGGGTCCATGTGTATTGTCGCTTCGCAGCCGAGCTCCTCCTTGAGCCTGCGCTCAATGAGGTCGATCTCATCGTGCAGCTCAAAAATATCTCCTTTGCCGTCGACCTCCGCGTGAAGGCTTATCATCAGCCTGCCCGGGCCGTAATCGTGCACTATAAGGTCATGCATCCCTATGACCGAGCCGCTGCTCATCACGAGATTTTCTATATTTTCAACAAGCTCAGGTTCCGGCGCCTGACCCAGCAGCGGCGAGAGAGTGTCCTTTGCCACGCCATAGCCCGCGAAAAGTATGAACAGCGCGACCAGCACTCCGGCATAGCCGTCTATGTTCACCTTGAATACATACGCAACGCCCATCGAAATCAGCACCACAGTCGTCGCTATAGAATCGGACAGGCTGTCGGTTCCCGTTGCGATCATCGCGGTAGAGCCTATTTTTTTGCCCACGCTCCTGTTGTACAGGCACATATATACCTTCACTCCGATGGACACCAGCAGTATGGCTGCCGGAAGGAGCCCGACCTCGACGGCCTCGGGGCTGATTATCTTCCGGACGGAGCTTGTAAGCAGCTCAACGCCCATGACGACTATCATCGCCGCCACCGCGAGGCCGCATATGTACTCTATCCTGCCGTGGCCGAAGGGGTGATCCGGATCGGGTTTCTTGCCCGAGAGCCGGAAGCCCAGCAGCGAGATGACCGAGGAGCCTGCGTCGGAAAGGTTGTTGAAGGCGTCCGCGGTGATGGCTATGGAGCCGGAGATCACTCCGGCCGCGTACTTGCCGGCGAACAGCAGAATGTTCAGGAATATGCCCAATAAGCTGCACAGGCTGCCGTAGGCATTTCTTACGGCGGGGTTTGAGTAATCCCCGGGATTTTTTATAAATAATCTGGAGAGAAAGGTTACCATATCTGCACCCCCTGAGAATTTTGATTATACAGCCCATCTTAACATTCTTCAAGCAATTTTAATAAAAAGTTGACAAATCTCTCTTGAAGTATCCCTGATATTGTAATAAAATATATTGCTACACCGGCGAATTACAGACAGATATACCTTTGGGAGTTAGGAATGCACAAGATCGCAAAGTTCATTGTTGACAGCAGAAAGCTGATAATGATAATCTTTCTCGCGGCAGCGCTGCTGTCGGTATATACCTCCACCCTGACGGTGGTCGAGGACGACCTTTACCGCTTCCTGCCGGAGGATACCGAGACCCGTCAGGGCCTTGACGCCATGGAGGGTGAGTTTATCACCTACGGCACGGCAAAGGTCATGGTACGGGATATCCCGTTTGACGACGCGGCACTCCTGGCACAGGATATTCAGGAGATAGACGGTATAAAGTCCGTGGCCTTTGACGATACGGAGCATCATTACACGGACGGCTGCGCCCTGTTTGACGTTTCCTTTGCCGGCGAGGATGCCGACGAGATAAGCATTGAGGCTCTCGCAGACCTGAGGGAGCTTCTGTCGGACGCCGGCGATACGGAGATCTATACCGAGGTCGGCATGGATCTGACCAAGGACATAGTAAATGACATGATATATGTCGGCATCCTGGTGGTCATCATCGTCACCGCTTTGCTGCTGCTTACCTCCCGCAGCTACGCTGAGGTTCCGGTGCTGGTGATAACCTTCGCCGCCGCGGCCGTCCTTCAGCTCGGCACAAATTTCATTTTCGAATCCATCTCCTATGTGTCGAACTCAGTTACGCTCATACTTCAGCTCGCTCTTGCGATAGACTACGCGGTAATACTGTGCAACCGCTTTGCCGAGGAAAAGCAGCATCTCGGGCAGTACGACGCAATGGTCGAGGCACTGGCAAAGGCCATGCCGGAGATCGCTTCCTCGAGCCTCACCACCATAGGCGGCCTTGTCGCCATGACCTTTATGCAGTTCGGTCTCGGAGGCGACCTCGGCAAGGTACTCATAAAATCCATAATCTTCTCCATGCTCTCGGTGTTCCTGCTTATGCCCGGGCTGCTGATGGCCTTCGGCAGGGCTATCGACAAGTCAAAGCACCGCAGCTTCATCCCGCGCATCGACGCGGTCGGCCGCTTTGCATGGAAAACGAGAAAAATACTGCCTCCCGTGTTCATCTGCATCGCGCTGGCGTCCTTGTATTTTGCAAACCAGAGCCCCTTATCGTACAATTACAGGGATTCTTACCCCATTCGCCTGAACGAGAGTCAGGCCGCCCATGCCCAGATAGTCGAGACCTTCGGCGAGAGCAACACGATGGCTCTGGTGGTGCCCTCCGGCGACTACGAGACCGAAGCGAAAATGCTTGACGAGATAGCCGCAAAGGAGCACGTCACCTCGGTGCTCGGCATAGCGAGCGTTGATGTGCTCGACGGCTTCCGCCTCGGGGACAAGCTTACCATCGGAGAATTTTCCGAGCTTGCCGGGCTTGACAACGTAACAGCCTCGGCTCTGTTTGCCTACTACGCGGCGAGAAATTCCGACTACGACCTTGTGGAGGGGGATCTGCGGCAGTATAAGATCCCGCTAATCGACCTGTTCATGTTCCTCTATGACACCGCGGAAAGCGGCGATATAGAGCTGGATAAGGACAAGCTCGATATGGTCGAGGAGCTATACGCCCAGCTGACCGACGCCAAGGCTCAGCTTCAGGGCAGGCATTACAGCCGTATGCTCATTTACTGCGACACCGCGGTGCAGAGCGACGAGTCCTACGCTCTCATCGATGAGATACACGCCGTTGCCGAAAGCTATTACGGCGACGACGTCTACGTCACCGGCGACGCCACGGCGTCCCGCGACCTTGATATGTTCTTTTCGCAGGACAGCCTCATGGTCAGCGTGCTCTCGGCGCTGTTCGTGGTCGTGATCATTATATTCACCTTCCGCTCCTTCGGTCTCGCGGTGCTGCTCATCGCGGTCATCCAGGGCAGTATATGGCTCAACTTCTCCATCCCGTATTTCACCGGAGATCCGATATTCTTCGTCGGTTACCTCATAGTCAGCGCCATACAGATGGGCGCGAACATCGACTACGCAATTGTCGTATCCAACCGCTATCTTACACTGCGCGGGCAGCGCTTCTCGCGCCGGAAGGCCGTGACGGGTGCTCTCAACGGAGCCCTGCCGACGCTGATAACCTCCGGCAGTATTCTTGCCATCGCCGGTCTGCTCATCGGCTTGCTCACCAGCGAGGCGACCACCTCCGGCATAGGAATAGCCCTCGGACGGGGCACCTTTATATCTCTGCTGCTGGTGCTTTTCGTGCTTCCGCAGATGCTTATCTGGGGGGATAAGTTCATCAGAAAAACAAGGTTCTCAAGGAAAAGGCACCTGCGCGTGCCGCCGCGCTTTGCCGGCGATTTTGAGGCCGTCGCAAGAGAGCAGAAGAGTCAGCAGTCTGAATAACGCAACGCAAAGGGGAGCCGAAATGACGGGGGAACTGATTTCGGCATTTTGAGAAAGGAAGAGCAAAAAATGAAAAGAACATTGTTGACCGCCGTCAGCGTCTGTCTGATACTGGCCTCGATATTCGGCATTTTTGCTGTGAGCGCCGGTATGGAGGATATCTCGCAGATCCTCCGGTTCAAGAAAAATCAGAAGACGGATATACTTGAGTTTGTCGACGTCCTTGAAGACCGTGTGGCCGAAGTCAGAAAGAGCGAGGCCGAGCGCGCCGAGGATGAGAAGGAATTTGCCGAGAGCGTCGTTACCGACGACATAGGCGGCGAGCAGCTCAGCCAGGGTCAGCAGGAGTATAATGCCGGTGCGGACCGGATCGCCCGGGGTCAGGCTGAGTATGACGCGGCCGAAGCGCTCTATAATTCAAAGCTGGCCGAGTATAACGCCGCAGCGCAGCAGCTTGCCGACGCCGAGGATCAGCTTGCCGAGGCAAAGCTCCAGCGCGACGCCGGTCAGGCAAAGCTCGACGCCGCGACGCCCGCGTACGAGAAGGCAAAGCCCGTTTACGACGCGATAAACCTCATCCCCGGCTCTGACGCGATCGCCGCATATCTCGCCAAGCACGGATACACCTCGGTCCAGGAGCTCAAGGATGCGATAAAAGAGTATGAGGACGGGCAGGCTCAGCTTGCCGAGGCAAACGCCAAGATAGCCGCCGCCGAGCAGGAGATAGCCGACGGCAAGGCTCAGCTTGCCGAGGCCAAGGTGCAGCTCGACAACGGCAAGGCTCAGCTCGACGCAGCCAAGGCCCAGCTCGACAGCGGCAAGGCCCAGCTCGCCGACGCGAAAAATCAGCTCAGCGCGGGTCAGACAAAGCTCAGCGAAAATGTTGAGAAGATGAACGACCTCAAGGATCAGCTCACGAAGTATGACGACGCCGAGTCCGCCGTCACGACCGGCATTGCAACGCTGATGGAGATAGAAGGCATCGCGGACAGGGTCTCGGACGAGAGCGACTATGAGGCCGTGCTCGAGGCGGCGAAGGAGTACGTCGAGGAGGACGCGGAAAAGCTCACTCAGGAGCTGGACGTGCGAAAGAGCCTTAACTCCGTGCTGCGCCTGCTCAGCATCGTCGGCATTCTCGCCGGCGCCGCGGGGCTTATCGCCGCGCTGCGTCCGAACAGGAAAAGACTGCTCATAGCGCTGACAGCAAACGCCGTCACAGCCGCCGGCGCCGTGGCCGTAAACATTTACGGTTTCACCAACGATTATCTGTATTTCGTCTATGCGCTTTCCGACGGCTCCGGAGACGGCAGCCTTCAAAGCCGCGCAATGATAATCCTGCTCATCGTCTCGCTCATAGCCGCCGTTATCGCAGCCGTCTGCGCCAAAGCCTATAAGATAGCGCTGCTCACCTCCGATGACGCGGCAGAGCCGGTAAACGTCCGGCGGGAGGATACCGTTGATAACGACTTTTATGATGACTTTGACGACGAGGATGAAGAGGATGATGCAGAACCCACAGTCAGGTCTAAAACGGCAAAGCCGCACCGTTTCGCCGCACCGGAGGATATCGGCGAGCTTGAGGAGATGACCCGCAGGCTCAACGAGGAGACCGAGCGGCTCGAGAGCGAAGCGCGGCAGAAGGAATATGAGACCGCCCGCCGCGAATACGAGGAGGCCCTGAAAAAATTCGAGGAGGCCCGCAGAAAAGCAGGACAATAATTTTTTTCCTGTCGTTGCGGCGCTTCAAACAGTCGTTATTGCGGTATCCCGACCGGTAACAATGGTTATATTTGTTTTTGCACTCGCGCTTTTAATGACATCGTTTTGAGATTTAACTGCCCTGTCATTTGGAAATTGGAAATGCACCGACAACCTCCGCAGGATATAATCGGGCTGACGCAATAACGATACGCACGATCTCAATGCGGATTGGCCGTCTGCCAAGACCGAATTGGCCGTGCGCCGAGCACCGGACGAGCGATGCTCGCCCCTACGGGTGTGGGATTTAAGACTGCCCTGTCATTTGGAAATTGGAAATGTACCGAATATCGCCGCAGGATATAATCGGGCTGACGCAATAACGATACGCACGATTTTTAATGCGGATTGGCCGTGCGCCGAGCACGTCTGCCAAGACTGGCAATACCGCACTGCCCACGGCAGTGCGGTATTGCATTTTTATCTCAATATATCAGGTTAATGATGCTGCAGCTCACGTCGATCAGCATTTCGGAGACATAGCGGCCGTTTACCTCGTACAGCGTATTTTTCTCCGAGGTCAGGAGCGCTTCGGTCTTGCTGCCGGAAAAGCTCAGGTATACCTCCGTTTCGATCGCCCTTGTCACCTGTGCGCCGCGGCAGGCGTCGGCCATGGCGGCGTAGGCTTCGACGAGCTCCCTTGCGTCACCGATGGCGCAGCCCATGCCTTCGGCAAAGTCAGCCCATTCGGCGTCGCTCCATGTATCGGCTGCCTTCGTCAGCGCCTCTGCCCTGCGGCAGACATCCTCAAGCTCGGCGGCGAAATCCGCGCAGGCGTCATCGTCAAGCTCGGTCTCGCGCCTGTCGGAAATGACATACCGCCAATCAGAGCCGTATTTTTCGTCGTACCCGGCTCGCTTTTCCTCTATCTCCTTATCCTTGTCCGGCATGGGCAGGATGCGGAGTATCGTCTTAACGCTGTCGCCGTAAAAATCGTCGCACATGAGGCTCAGGTATTCGCCGAAGCCGTCATACTCCATGTTGTATCTGCTCTGTGCGCGGTAGTACCAGAGCTCGACGCCGCCGGACGGTGCGGGCTCGGGTGTCGGAGCCGCCGTGGGCTCGGGTGCGCTGGCTGCGCAGGCCGGAAGGCTCAGCAGCATCAGCAGCGCAAGCAGGAACAGGCTTAGCCGCTTCATCGTTTTCCTCCGCCGCGTAACGCGGCTTTTTTTCTGCTCCGCGCCGCCCTTGCAGCGCGGTTTTTGCGCACCAGAGCAAGCCCGACTGTGAAAACCACGAGAACGAACAGTGCGCACACCAACACGATGGCAAGCTTCTGCTGATCGCTTATCTCCGCGCTCTCCGGCTCGGCTTCGGCGGGCGCCTCATATTCTATCTCCCCGGCGGCGACAAGCTTCACCGTGCCGTAGGCGTTCCCGTCGCCGTCTGCGAAGCTCACGCTGCCGAGCTCTGCACCCTCTCCGGGCACGGCGCTGAGAGTATCCTCGTTGAGGGTGACGGTCTTCTGCAGGGCGCTCACGTCAAGATCGTTCGGCACGAGGGCGTTTATCTCCTCGGCGCAGCACAGCGGCAGCTCGCCGCGCTTTCCGTCTATCAGCACCGGCTGAACGGCGGCGGCATAACCCTTCTCCACCACGCTGCGGTAGGAGTAATTCTCAAAGCACCAGTCAAGGAGCTTCACCGTGTCGCCGAAGCTGTCAAAATATTTGCGGTTCTCATCGTCGCCCGACGCGCCCAGCACTACGGTTATGAGGTTCATCCCGTCCCGCTGCACCGCGCCCACAAGGCAGTAGCCGGCGGCTTCGGTGTGGCCGGTCTTTATGCCCACCGCGCCCTCATACAGGTACTGATCGGTGTACACGGAGTTTTTGTTTATGAGTGCGTTTGAGCTGCTCAGGTGCCGCTCGTCCTTGATGTTTGTAGCCGGTACGGTGTAGCTTGCCGTGCCCGCTACCTCCGCAAACACAGGATGGCGCATAGCCTCGCAGGCTATAACGAAAAGATCGCGCGCGGTGGTGTACTGATCCTTGTCAGGCAGGCCGTGGGTGTTCGCAAAATGCGTGCCGGAGCAGCCGAGCTCCTCGGTGCGGCTGTTCATGCGCTCGATGAATCTTTCCACCGAGCCTGAAACGTGCTCTGCGATGATATTGCACGCCTCGTTTGCCGACACAAGCGCGGCGCAGTACATCAGATCCTTAAGGCTCATCGTCTCTCCCGCGTTTATGTGGGCTGTGGAGCTGTCGTCGGTCAGATCAAAGCGGCATTCCTTCGAGGCGGTCACCATGTCGTCAAGGGAGACCTCTCCGGCTTCTGCTGCTTCGGCTGCCAGAAGCAGGGTCATCATCTTGGTGATGCTGGCCGGCTCGCTTCTTGTGTAGGCTCCGGCGGAATATAATATCCTGCCGCTGCTCATGTCCCCGATCAGGGCGCTTTTGGCGGAGCTGAGCTCCGGGGCTTCGGCGGCAAGCGCGCGCGGAGCGATAACGCCCAGCAAAAGGCTCAGACACATTACGGCGGCGGTATAACGCAGCTTTTTCATAGCAAACTCCCCTATGCTTGATATGATGATTATAAATTTTTTCTCGCTCAAAAGCAACAGGATTTTTGCCGCAGCGCGCCCGGTGCGGATCGCCCGTATGGCAATACCGGATCGGCCGTGTGCCGGGTACCGGCAATACTTGACGCGGCGGGGGAGATAGGGTAAAATCAAAATACATATCATATAATATTTACGGAGGTTTTTACTATGAAAAAATGGCTTATCGCCGTTCCCGCAGCCGCCGCTGCGGCAGGAGCCGTATTGCTGCTCTCCCGCAAGGGCAAGGACGCCGCTCCCAAGGCCGAAAAACCCGCAGCCAAGAAGCCGGCCGGTAAAAAGTCCGCGGCTGTCGCGCTCAAAAACCCCAAAACGGGAGTTTACAGCTTTGCCAGCGGCTATAAGGATGCAAAAACCGTTGAAGTCAGCCTGAGCTACGACGCCGACATACACTCATTCACCGTTGCCTCCGAGGACTTCATCGCGCCCACCGGCGACTCCCACGCCGCCATCATCTACGCCGAGGATTTCGCGATGCAGGTCGAGTACGCGGCCTATTACCACGGCGAGGATTTTGAAGCGCTGTCAAAAAGCATTGAAGGACAGTTTAAGGGCTTCGGCAAGGTCAGCTTCAACGGCATTGACGGCGTATGCTACCTCAACGGCGGCAATTACTGCATGGCCTTCCCCGCCGCGGACGCAACTGCGGATTATGTGCTGATAACCGTCGTGCTCATGGGTGACGACAACGAGGAAGAGAGGGCTAAGCTCCCCTCAAATCCGGAGATGAACGCCATTATGAATACCCTTTCCATCAGCGCGAAATAATAATTGCAGAAAAATTGCAGAAATAAGCCCGGCTTAGGTCAAGCCGGGCTTGTTTTTTATCATGTCTTGACAAAAAGCGACCGTATTAATAATATAAAATAATGAGAATGCACAACAACTTTAACTTTGGAGGTAAATGATGGCAAAAACTCTTCAGGACGTGCTTGCAATGTGCAAGGAAAACAACATCAAAATGGTCGATTTCAAGATGACCGATATCGACGGCAGATGGCGCCACCTCAGTATTCCGGTCCAGCGCCTTAACGAGGACACCATGACCTACGGCATCGGCTTCGACGGCTCCAACTACGGCTACGCGCCGGTCGAGAGCAGCGACATGGTTTTCGTTCCGGATCTCGACTCGGCAACTGTAGATAATTTCGCCGAGATCCCGACCCTGTCGATGATCGGCGACGTTATGATAATCGACCACCCCGAAAACCGCCCCTTTGATCAGTATCCCCGCAATGTTGCAAAGCGCGCTGCCGAGTATATGCGCGAGCTGGGCGTTGCCGACACCATGATCGTCGGCCCCGAGTACGAGTTTTATGTGTTCGACAACGTCATGTTTGAAAACCGCCCCGAGTGCGCGGGCTACAGCATCGACGTCAGCCAGGCGGAGTGGAACAGCGGCTCGGAGGACAATAACTTCGGATATCAGATACCGCACCACGGGGGCTATCACACCAGCCTGCCCATGGACGTTACGAACGACCTGCGCAGCAGGATGTGCCTGCTGCTCGAGGACTGGGGCGTCAAGGTCAAGTACCATCACCACGAGGTCGGCGGCTGCGGCCAGGTCGAGGTAGAGGTGGAGCTCGGCGAGATGACCGAGATGGCCGACGCCACCATGGCGGCAAAGTACGTCATCAAAAACGCGGCTGTCGAGGAGGGCAGAACAGCGACCTTTATGCCCAAGCCCATCAGGGGCGAGGCGGGCAACGGCATGCACGTTCATATGCTGCTGCTCAAGGACGGCAAGCCGGTGTTCTACGACGAGAACGGCTATGCCCAGCTCTCGGAGACCGCGATGCATTTCATCGGCGGCCTGCTTGAGCACGCGGCCTCGCTCTGCGCCATAACGAACCCGTCCACGAACTCCTACAAGCGCCTTGTGCCCGGTTTTGAGGCTCCGGTCACCATCGGCTACGCCATGGCCAACCGCAGCGCGGTCGTGCGCATACCGGCCTACGCGAAAAGCCCGATGTCAAAGCGCTTCGAGCTTAGAAACCCCGACGCCACCTGCAATCCCTATTACGCCTTCGCGGCCATACTCATGGCGGGGCTTGACGGCGTCGTGAATAAGATCGACCCCCATGCCAAGGGCTGGGGCCCCTTCGACTGCAACCTGTTTGACCTGCCCGACGAGGAAAAGGCAAAGCTCGGCGGACTGCCCGGCAGTCTCGGAGAGGCACTCGACGCGCTGGAGAAGGATCACGAGTACCTGACCCGCGGCGGAGTATTTCCCGAGCGGCTGATAAGGCTTCATATCGATAAGCACCGCACAGAAGCAGAGCAGATCGAGCGTATGCCGCACCCCGCGGAGTTCGGCCTTTACTACGACCTTTAAATGCAGAAACTGATAAGAGAATCGGCTTTGCCGGTTCTCTTATCGGTTTTATAAAAAACTTGAAAAAGCGTACGGACAGATATATTATACTGTAACCGACAGTATATGAAAGAAGGAGAAAAATTGAAGGATTTCATAACAGCGGCCCTGCCGTGGATAATAATAGGCATTGCCATCGCGCTGCTCGCGGTAAACGCCGGCAAACGAAAGAAGAGCGAAAAAAAGGCCGATGACAACATGAGCGAGGGCATGTGCATAGGAATGTGCGTAGGCGTTGCGCTGGGCGCCTCCGGCGTGATCGACCTCGGACTCGGAATCAGCCTCGGTATGCTCGCGGGCATGGCAGTGGGCGCGTGTGTCAAGAAGGAGTGAAAGCGCGCTGCCTGAGGGCGATACCGAATGCGCTGAGTCTGCTCCGGCTCATGGGTGCGGCTGTGCTGGCGTTTCTGCCCGTTGGCGGCGGCTTCTGGGCAGTGTATCTGCTGTGCGGCCTGAGCGATATGCTCGACGGAGCTCTGGCACGGCGGCTCAAAGCCGAAAGCGAGCTCGGCTCGAAATTGGACAGCCTGGGTGACCTTGTGCTTGTCATTGTATGCGCCGTGCGGCTGCTGCCGGGGCTTGATCTCGCGGCATGGGCGTGGGCATGGATCGGAATTATCGCGGCTGTGAAGCTGCTGTGCTTTGCCGCTGCAAAAGAAATACCGCACACAAAGCTCAACAAGCTCACAGGGGCCTGCCTGTTCGTGCTTCTGCCTGTCGTCTTGCTGTGGGAGCATGATTACACGGTGATCTTTCTCTGCACCGTGGCGAGCCTCTCCGCCGCGCAGGAGCTTGGGGGAATAATCAGGAAATAAAAATGCAGTGCGTTTTTGCGCACTGCATTTGACATTTTTCAGTAAAAGAGCCCTGATCAGGGGGCATTGTGCCCTTTATCGGGGCAGATACCGGGGTTTACCGCGCGGGTGCATTTTTTGCCGCAGCACTTGACCGCGCCGCCCTCGCACAGCCGGTAGTTTCCGCCGGAGATGATGAGTTTTTTGCCGTTTACAAGGCAGTCGGCTATCTTCTGCCGTGCGCTCTCGCAGATCTCCGTGACGGTGGTGCGGGATATATCCATCTGCTTTGCACACTGCTCATGGGTCTGCTTTTCAAGATCAACCAGCCGTATGACCTCGAACTCGTCCAGCGTCAGCACGACGCTGCCCGTGTCCGCAGCCCCCGAGGGACTGAATTTTTCAAATTCCGGCTCGCAGCAGATCCTTCTGCATCTCTGGGGCCTTGGCATAAGTATCGCCTCCGTTTCCGACATATGTCGATTATAACATGAAGAGCGCGATTTGTAAATAGGCAATGGAAAATAAAAGTCCGGCAATTGTAGGTGTTACGATGATGTGTGACAAAAGGTAAAAAAAGATAGCGAATAGGAG
>OLSB01000494.1_pt1 | contig 44563 bp, 36 predicted proteins | sample 1672071 | NCBI WGS metagenome assembly OLSB01 (sample SAMEA3136642, study PRJEB25190) | human gut metagenome | biome: human gut; feature: human-associated habitat; material: faeces | place: Austria | collected 2013 | reverse complement strand
GGACTGTTTTCAATCCTCCTGTTCTGGAATTTGCGCAACTTATTGTACCTTATCGATTGCGACGCTTTTAATGCTGGCGCTTGTGGCCATACCCGCGTGGGCGGAGGGGGAGTCGGGAATTCTGTACATTGAAAACATTTTCCTGTATGAGACGGCCGTTGAGGGCGACCAGAACCCGGAGAAGAGCCTTGCGGCGAACGCGGCCTATCGCGCGAAGCTCGCGTCGCTTGTGGAGAAGCTGGACGATGTGTACGAGACCGAAACGCTGTCGTTCCACACGAAGCAGGCGCTGGCTGTCGACGACTTCACGGCGCTCACGTGGCAGGTGACCAACCGCACGGATAAGACGCTGTTTGTGGACGGCAGCGATTTCGACGTGGATTTTGAGGGAGTCGAGTACGACCTGTGCGGCGGGCGCAATCGGTACAAATACCTGCTCGCGCCCGGCGAAACCGTCGACGCGCGCTTTCACGGTGTGCCGTTCAGTCATTTTGAACCCGGAGAGGGAACGCTTCGGCAGAAGCTTACCGTGTACGCGCTGACGGAGGAGGGCCTTCAGAAGGCTGAAAAAGCGCGCCGGGAGGGCGGAAACGAATTGGACTTCAACCCGGAGGACGGGGACGGCGAGGTGCTTGAAAAGGTGACGTTCGCCGTGCCGATGACGATGAAGAAGGGCGAGACGCGCTCGGCGCTGAAGGACGGACAGCCGCTGGTCGTTCCGATGGACGGCTATGAGCTTCGCGTGTCGCAGGCGGAGATGTCGGAGGTCGCCATGCGGCTGAAGCTGGAACGCGTGTATCCTACAAAGGAAGCGGCGGAGGCCGACCCCGGCGTTGGGGAGAAATATTGGGATTATTCGCTGGTCGCTGTGGACGGAACCACGTGGATTCAGGCCTATTATGGCATGATTTCGGACAATGCCGTGGAAAACCCGGACGGCACGTGGTCGTGGCACTACGAGGGTCAGGTCTATTACATGTTCTCCCAGCCGGACGAGGTCTGGCTGCGCTCCCGCGATTTCACGGGGAGCGGTTATGACGACAGCACGATCGAGGACGTGAAGCTGACGTTTTCTGAGGAAAAAGCCGATTGACAAACGCGGGTTTCTGTGATAGCCTGTTTGCGGGACGCGATAAAACGCGTTCCGCAAATGGTTTACAGGGGTGAAAACAATGAACGCGCAATATGATGTGCCGATGTATCCGCAGCTTGGGCATGTGTACCCGGGCGATTATTATGAGGCGCTGCCGTTTGACGACTATATCGACCGCGCGCAGCCGCTGCCGTCGGGCGAGAACGTGTTTGACATTCGGGATTTTGGAGCCGTTCCGGAGAAGGAGCGCCTGAACACCGAGGCGTTCCGCGCCGCGGCGCGGGCGTGCGAGCAGGCGGGCGGCGGAACGATTCTGGTGGCCGGCGGCTCGTACTGGATGGGTGCGGTGCATGTGCCGTCCAATACGACGCTGTTTATCGCCGCGGACTCCGAGATCGTCGCTTCGAGGAACATGGCGCATATGGGCGAAGCCGTGGATTTGGGCGGCCAGCCGGCCTACGCGTTTGTGCACATCGCGAACGCGGAAAACGTGGTGGTTACCGGCGGCGGACGCATCAGCGGAAACGGCGAGTGGTATGTGTATGAGCCGCGCGAGAAGCCGAGCCTGACGCCGTTCCCGATTACCGCGCTGCCGCGCACCGACCAGGCGGCGATTATCAACGACGTGCCGGGCACGCTGCGCTATTTCTATCGTCGAAGGATTCGTTACGCGGAGGATCACTATTACGAGGGACTTCCGCCGCTTTCGCGTCCCAATTTCATGGTGTGGGCGCGGGAAAGCCACGGCGTGCGCTTTGAAAACATCGTTCTGCACGCGTCGATGTGCTGGACGCTGAACCTTGACCGCTGCGAGGATGTGACTGTGCGCAATCTGGTGATCGACGACAACCGCCACGTGGCCAACACGGACGGAATCGACGTGACCGGCAGCAGCCGCGTGTCGATCGAGCATTGCTTTATTTCCTGCGCGGACGACGGCATTGTGCTGAAGAATCCGCAGCACACCGGGTGCGCGATGAGCGACGTCTCCGTGAAAGACTGCACCGTGGTCACGGTGATGAGCGCGTTCAAAATCGGCACGGAAACCGGGCACGACATTGCGGACGTGCGCGTGGAAGACTGCCGCTTCTGCATGCCGGACATTTATCCGGGCTCGGTTACGGGCATCTCGCTGGAATCGTGCGACGGTACGCATCTCAGAAACGTCGTCATTCGCAATATCGAGATGGAGCGCGTGAACTGCCCGCTGTACATCTGCCTGAACATGCGCAACCGCTATCACGACCCGTATACCGACGAGACGGGCAGAAACCGGTTCTGGGGCGGCGCGATTGAGAACATCGTCATTGAGAATGTTCGCGCCGTGAATGCTGAAACGCCGTCCATCCTGACGGGCTTCCAGACGGCGCGCATTGACGGCACGCCCGTGCGGCGCGCGGTTCGCAACGTGCATCTTCGCGACTTCCATGTGAAGTATCGCGAGAATCCCGCGTATGTGAACGTGCCGGAGGTCACGCCGGAGCACCTGTTCGGCTATCCGGAGAGCAACGCCCATGGAGACGTGGACGCGAGCGGCATCTGGGCGCGCCACATCGACGGGCTTGCGCTGGAGGAAATTGATATTACGCCGCGCGCGGCGGACAATCGAGAGATCATCCGGCTGCATGACGTGCGGTAAATAGAACACGGAACCATGGAAATGCCCGGCGGGAGAAAGCATCCTGCCGGGCGTTTTTGATTCGGAGGGCGGTTATTGCGCGGAGACGTCTGCGCACAGGCTGTGCGCGTCCTTGCCGGTGGCGCGGACGTAGGCGGCGAAGTCGTTGAAGTCCTCGCCGAAATAGCGGTTCAGAAGCGTGCGCTCGCGCATGCAATAGGTGTTCGAGTCGACGTCCGTCTGCGCTTCCGCGGCGCGGTCGATGATGGAATAGATGGCCGCGCCGTAGGGAGCGTCCATGAACACGTTTTCGCGAAGGGCGAAGCGGGCGTTTTCCGTGGGGCCGTCGATGCGCCACAGGAAGATGTGGTGCCCCATCGGCTGCGGCCAGATTTCCGAGGAACGCGGCAGTTCCGTGCCGTAATGCGAGAAGCCGCGCCCCGCGTCCGCGCACACGTTGCCGACGAACTGCGCGTCCAGCGGCAGCACGTCGCGCTGCTCATAGGCGGCCATGCCGCAGCGGACGAAAAGGTTGTTCCGGAACACGAGGTTCTTCGCGGGCAGGCATTTGCCGTGCTCTCCCTGATGCGTGACGCCGGAATCGAAAATGTCGTAAAATACGCAATGCTCGATGACGGCGTTTTCCGCGGAATTCCAGAATTCCACGCCGTTTCCGAAGCGGATGCGAAGCTCCTTGCTCCACACGCAGCCGCCGATGAACTCAAAGCGGCAGTTGCGCACGATCACGTTCTTGCCGTTCGTGCCGGAAAAGCCGTGCACGCCGTTGTTCTTGAACGTGAGGTTTTCAAGCACGATGTCGTGCCCCATCACGGCCAGATTGCGGTGAACGACCAGCACGCATTCGATGTGCCGGAACGCCTTCGCCGGATTTTCCTCGCAGTACAGAAGCACGGTGTGCTCCTCCGGGCGTACCTCGTACTGACCGAAGGCGCTGTCCCACCAGTCGCCGCGCGCGGAAAGCGCTTCGCGCTCCCACTTCAGTGCGCCGCCGAAGGCGTTGTTGAACACGAAATTGCACACCTGCGTCGTCAGCGGGCCAAGGCAGCGCCACACGTTCGGGCTGCCGGGCACCGCTTCCCAGTTTTCCTCGCGGCTTACGTCCACCGATCCGCTGAACGCGGGATTTTCGCCCTCGCCATACGCGCCGTAGGTGACGGGATTTCCCTCCGTGCCCTGCACGTTTCCCAGCGCGCCGCGAATCAGGCTTCCGCGCTTGAAAAGCACCGTGTCGCCGGGCTGAATATTCAAATCGCGGTGCGTCAGCCGCGGCTGCGCCGCGCTCGTGCCGGCGGCGTTCGCGCTTCCGCCGACCGGGTCGATATAATAGGCTGCCATGTGCGTTCACTCCCCGAATGAGATGAAGGATGAATTCGCGGCGAACGGCGCGAAATCCTGCTTTCGAGAGTGCGATTGCAATATGAATGAAAAATGCCATATTGACGGAACATATGCCGCCTGATATAATGAAAACAGATAGAAGATTACGCTTGGAGGATGGACGAATGAGAAGAATCGACAGCCACACGCATGTGGACGCGGGGCGGCCGGAGGTGCTGCTGGCGCGCGCGAGGGAACAGTTTGGCTATGAGAAGATCGGCGTGATGGGAATCCCGTGCAGCAACGGGCCTTTGAACAATCTGGAATGCCTGAGGGTGAAGGCGTTGGCGCCGGATTACGCGTATGTCTACGGAGGAATGGTGTATTCGGGTTTATCGAAGCCGGACGCGCGCGATCACGAAAAGCAGCTGATGCTCCTGATGGACGCGGGCTTCGACGGCTGGAAGCTTCTGGAAAGCAAGCCGTCCTGTTATCGCAGGCTTCAGCTTCCGCTGGACGGCGAGGTGTATGAGCGGGCGTTCGCGCTGGCCGAGGCGGAGCAGATACCGGTCACGTGGCACGCGGGCGACCCGGCCACGTTCTGGTCGGCGGAAACCGCGCCGCGTTTCGCCGTGGAAAACGGCTGGCTGTGCGTGGGCGAGGGCTTCCCGACGCTCGCCGAAATTTACCGGCAGGTGGAAGAGGTTCTTGCGCGGCATCCGCGGCTGCGCGCGTCGCTGGCGCACCTGTATTTCACCTCCGACGATCGCCCGCACGCCGAGCGCCTGCTGGATACCTTTGAGCGTCTTTCGCTGGATCTCACGCCGGGCAACGAGATGTACGTGGACTTCATGAAGGATCCGGACGGCTGGCGCGCGTTCTTCCGCAAATACCGCGACCGTCTGGTGTTTGGCACCGACATGACGGACGAGGACGTGGACATCGTGTTCGGCGGCGCGAGCACCAGCTTCGATCTGGTGACGAACACGCTGGCGGGCAGCGAGCCGTTCCGCGTGTGGGAGATTTCCGGGCAGGGGCTGGGATTGGAAGAGGAAGTTCTGCGGAAGGTATTCGCGGAAAACTTCGCCCGCATCGTGCCGCCCGCGCCGAAGCCCATCAGCAAAAGCGGCCTGAACGCCTATGCCGAGTGGATTCAGCCGCACCTGACGAAGGAGCAGCGGCGAAGCTGCGAGGACATGCTGCGGGAGATGATCGGATAGAAAATGAGCCGTATCGGAAATCTCTCCGATGCGGCTTAAGGCACCACCGCACAATTCGGCGGCGCGTCAGGCGATGTCTTTTCCGCCATCTGCGGCATGCAAATTTCTCGATTTACCTCCAGTAAACCTTCGAAATTTGCATTTGCATCTGACGAAAAATCCATTCGCCGGCCGACCACCTCATTTGTGCAGCGTTGCCTTAAAACTTTTGTGGAATCGGAATCAGCCGAGCCGATATACGGCGGTCAGTTTCTGGCGTATGGAATCCCTCAGATTGTGCGTGATGAGAATGACGCACAGCTCCGGCGCGGCAAGCAGGCGGGTTTCGATGTCCAGCGCGGTTGCTTCGTCCAGCGCGGAGGTGCCCTCGTCCAGAAGGACGTATTGCACCCTGCGAATCAGGGCGCGGGCTAAGGCGATGCGCTGGCGCTGCCCGCCGGACAGGTTCTTTCCATTTTCCAGAATCACGCTGTCCAGATCCTCCGGCAGAGAGCGCACGTACTCGTCCAGACGGCACCTGCGGAGCACCGATTCGATCTCTTCGTCCGTGTACGGTCTTCCGAGCGTGATATTGAACCGCACGGTGTCCTGAAACAGATACACCTGCTGATCGACATAGGCGATATGGTCGTGCAGGCTTTCAGGACGAATTTCCTTCTGCTCCCGTGCGCCATACCATACATGCCCCGAATACCCGGGCAGCAGCCCCAGAAGGAGTTTCGCCAGCGTCGTTTTTCCGCTGCCGCTTTCGCCCATAATCGCGTACTTGCCCCCGGCGCGGAATGTATCGTTCCGGTTTTCCAGAACGGAACGTTCACCGTATTGGAAGGAAATGTCTTCCAGTCGGATTTCGGGAATATCGCCGACGTCGCCGTTTTCGTCATCGGCCGTGTTTTCCACAATTAATTTCTCCCACAGGGATTTGGAAGAGCGAACCGTCAGAAAATGCTGCACCAGATCTCCGGCGCTGCCGAAGAAGCTGCCTGCCAGATTGCCCACGGACAGCGCCGCTCCCGCGGGCGTGGTGCCTGTTATCGCGGCCAACAGTGTGACGAATAGGAGGATGATCTGCCCGACCATGCTCGCCGTGGAAATCAGGATGGAAACGGCGGCGTTTGTTTTGTTGTATCGGTAGCATGCCTGCTCGGCGGTTTCGGACGCGGCCACGATGCGCTGGCCGATTCGTTCCCGAAGGTTCGCCAGAAAAAGGACGGAAGCGCCCATGATTGCGTCCTTGTAGCGCTCCGTGCTTACCTCCATCGCGGCAGAGCGCTCGGCGTTTGCCCTCTGAAGCCGTTTGTTCGTGAGCTGAGGAAGAACGGAGATGACCGCCAGCAGAAGAACGGCGGCTACGCCGATATACGGGCTGAGCAGGCAAAGCGCGCCCAGCGAAAAAACAGCCGTGGCCAGATTCTCGATTCCGGAGTGGAGCGCGGCGAAGGACTGGCTGTAGATTTCGTTCACGTCGTTCGTCAGCCATGAAACGTAGTGGCCGCTGTCCTTCTGAGCGAAATCGGAAACGCGCATGGATCCGATTTTCCCGCCGACCATGCGGCGCAGCTCGGTTTTGAGGCGTTTTTCAAGCTTCGCTTTCGCCAAAAGGAAGACATAGTAGAGCAATATGGCGGTCAGCCAGATCGACGTGACGATCAGAAATGTGGAAATCAAAGCCCTTGTCCGGTCGCCGTCCGCTTCGCAGGCCGTAAACAGGAAGGACAGGGAATAGCCCGCGAACACCATGGCGAGCGAGGTCAGCACGCCGAGCAGCGCGACACAGGCGACGCCTGAAAGATTCCTTCGAATCATCGTCCGATACGGCTTCATGTCCGCACCTCCCGCTGTATTTCGTTCCACAGCGCTTCAAGCTGCGGAACGCCCTCGCTCTCCAGCTGAATTCTTCGCTCCAGACATTCCATGGAGGTCTTCCCATATTCGTCGTAGGTCGGCTGATTTTCAATTCCAAGCGTAGTAAAGAAGCGCATATCGCTTACCTCGCCCGGCGCCGCGCCGTCATAGCGAACGGCCTTCGCGTAGGCTTCCCGCAGGAAATCCCGCGCCTTGTCCAATTCTCCCATGAAGCAATGGCATTCAGCGATGGTTTCCAGAAGCACGCAGTCGTACTTGTCAAACCACGTAAGCGCATCCGGCGGCTGGATGCCCCGAAGCACGGTTCGAAGCCACAGGAAGCAGTCGACGGCCGCAGCGTAGTTTTTGCGCTGGAAAAACACGTTGGCGTAGCCGACCATGATGGAATTGATCTCATCCGCGAAGGTGGAAAACGCTCGCCCCAGATACGTTTCCGCGTCGTCCGCGTCGTGCAGGTAATCGCCCAGCACCATGCCGATCCGTGCGTTATTCACGCCGCAGACATTGTGTGCTTTCAGAATGCGCAGCGCGGCATCCGCGTTCGGCAGCAGCAGATGCGCCTTTGCGATCTGCGTTCGAATGGAAACCTCGCTGACGGCTTCGTCCTGATTCTGAGAAATCAGTTCACAGGCGTGCTCCAGCAATTCAATCGCCCGAAGAACGGCTTTCCGGCGTCTGGCGTCTTCGCCGAATTCCAGATAGAGCAGGCCGCTCTGATACACGAGGTCAAAATGGTTCGGATAGCGCTTCAGCGCCCTTTCCGCTTCCGAGACGGCTTCGGCGCAGCGCTTCTTCTTCCTGAGCGCGGCAATCCTGTCAAGGCAGGCCGCCGCGCTTCCGTTTTGCCATTCGTATCCGAGCAGAACGTCCGTCGACGTGTGAAACAGCTCCGCCAGTTCCGGAATCAGACGCAGCTCCGGCGCGGATTGTCCGGATTCCCATTTGTGCACGGCGCTGACGCTGACACCCATCGCTTCCGCGAGCTGCTCCTGTGTCAGATTTTCTTCCCTGCGGAATCGCCGGATGTTCTCAGACAGCTTTCCCTTCATTTGCGCACCTCCCTGCTTCCGATACCTGAATTCTACAGCAAAACCGCGCTTCAGGGAAGAAACCGGCGGTAAAAATGGTTGAATTTCTTTTTTACCGCTGGTACGGGTGCTGCGCGGTCGCTTGCCAGAGGGTGGGCGTTCGTGGTATAATACTGGAAACAGACGAACGACCGGGGAGGATTTGCCCATGCCGATGGACGGCGTAACCTTTGGAATGATTGCGAAGGAACTGAACCAGCTGCTCGCGGGCGGCCGCGTGGACAAGGTCACGCAGCCGGAGCGGGACGAGGTGATTCTGCTGATTCGAAACGGCGGCGAAAATCACCAGCTGCTGCTGTCCGCAAGTCCCGCGTGCGCCCGCGCGCATCTCACGCGGGTGAAAAAAGCAAACCCATTGGAGCCGCCGAATCTGTGCATGCTTCTGCGCAAGCACCTGCTGGGCGGGCGGCTTTTGAGCGTGCGGCAGGCGGAAAGCGACCGCATTTTGGAATTCACGTTCGAGCACATCGACGAGCTTGGCGACCACGCGCGCAAAACGCTGATCGGCGAGTTCATGGGAAAACATTCGAACCTGATTTTCGTGTCGGCTGACGGGCGAATCATCGAAAGCGCGAGACGAATCACCGAGAACATTTCCAGCTTCCGTGAGGTCGTGCCCGGCGTGGACTATTGCCGTCCGCCCGCGCACGGGAAGCTTCCCTTTGACCAGCTTACGCCGGAAACCGTCGCCTCGGCGCTCGAGGGGCGAGGCGGCAGCCTTGCCAAGGCGCTGATGGGCACGGTCAGCGGCCTTTCCACGCCGCTGGCGCGCGAGCTGGCGTACCGCCTGACGGGAGACGAGGACGCGTCGATGGACGGCCGGGAGGTTTTACCGCTGGCGCAAAGGCTGTGCGCGGAGATGGACGCAATCCTTGCGCATCCCGAACCGCGCGTGCTTCTGAATGAAAACGGCGAGACGGCAGAATTCACGGCGTTCGCCTACCGAAGCCGGGAGGGACAGCGCTATCGCGCGTATGCCACGCTGTCGGAGGCGATCGACGACTTCTATTTCAGCCGTGATCGAGAGGAGCGGATCAAGCAGAAGTCGGCGGCGATTCACCGCGTGCTGAAGAATAACATCGAGCGCGTGGAAAAGAAGCTGTTGATCAAGCAGGAAGCGCTGGCCGAGGGCGCGCGGTCGGAGGAATACCGCGTGAAGGGCGAAATGCTCACCGCGAGCCCGCATCTGGTGAAGAAGGGAATGAAGCGCGTGCTTCTTCCCAACTATTACGACGAAAACTGCGCCATGCTGGAAGTGGAGCTGGACGAAAAGCTGAACGCCGCGGCGAACGCGCAGCGCTATTTCAAGCTGTACAGAAAGGCACAGGTGGCGCGCAAGCTGGCGGAGGAGCAGATTGCCGAAGCGACGGAGGAGCTTGCCTATCTGGAAAACCAGCTGGAAAACTTGGAACTCTGCGAAGGCGAAGCGGAGCTTGCCGAGATTCGCGAAGAGCTGGTGCGGCTGGGCTATATTCGAAGCACCCAGAGCCGCAGGCAGATGAAGGCGCTGCCGCCGTCCACGCCGCTGCGCTTCGCCGCGCCGGACGGCACAGAGGTGTTTGTGGGGCGCAACAACGTGCAGAATGAGCGGCTGACCTTTTCCGCGCAGCCGGACGAATGGTGGCTGCACACCAAGGATATGCCCGGTTCGCACGTGATTGTGAAAAGCACGCGTCCTTCCGATGAAACGCTGCTGTTCGCGGCGCGGCTGGCTGCGAGATATTCCAGGGGAAGCGCGTCGTCGTCCGTGCCGGTGGACTATACGCAAAGGAGATACGTAAAAAAGCCCGGCGGCGCGAAACCGGGCTTCGTGATCTACACGCATCAGAAGACGCTGCTCGTCAAGCCGCAGGAGTAGCGCATAGAAACGCCGCGGAGCGAATCACGGTTTTCTGTGTTCACTCCGCGGCATTTTTTAAGGCGTAATTCAGCGAGACGCGTTCTCCGCGCGGCGGGGCATGCGCCGAATCACGGTGCGCATATACACGATGAGCGCGAGAACCACGACGAGGGCAATCAGCGAATTGACCTGCTGCGCATACACGGGAATGCCGAACAGCCGGTTGCCCGCGCCCTGAATCGCGCCGACGATCACGCCGCCCAGCAGCGACGCGAGAAAGCCGATCACGCCGCTGATGGCGTTGCGCGCGCCCAGCGCTTCCGAAAACACGGCTTCATCCAGATAGTCGTAATTCATGTTGCAGAGGCTGGTGTTCACGCTGGCCATCGCGACGGCGTACAGCGTGTAATAGACCACGTACAGATAGCGGTGCGCGGGCGTGGTGAACGTGTTCACAAGGTATCCCGCGGCGATGATCACAAGCCCCAGCGTGAGCAGGCTGGCCCAGCCGCGACGGTCGCCGATGCGTCCGAACCAGGGCGAAAAGACCGCGCGCACAAGGCTGTAGGCAATGTGCAGGATGGACACGAACGTCAGCGAAAAGCCGAGCTCGCCGATCAGGTACGTGCCATAGTAGGGCGTGGAAATATAGGAAGCGATCTTCCACAGAACGTCGATCACGAGCAGACGGCGCACGTCAGGGCTCTTCGCGATCAGCCGGAACGCGGCGGACAGAGAAGTATCCTTCGGCGCGGACTCCGCTTCTTCGGGCGCTTCGCTGCACAGAAGGAGCGAAATAAGGTGCAGGATGGCGACGACGAACAGCGTCACGCCGCAGAGAATAAAGCCCGTGCGCTCCTGCCCGATGGCCTTGAAGTGATCCACCAGACAGCCCATGGCAAGCGTGAAGATCATGCCGCCAATCAGCGAAACGATCTCCTTGCGCGCCGTAAACCGCCCGCGCTCGCCAGGGTTCACAAAGCTGTTCAGCCACTTGTATTTCAGCGGGAAGGTCGTGTTCAAAATCAGGTACGCGCCGAGAATCAGAACGACGAACAGGCCCACCTTCACGCCCTGCGGAATGGGCAGAAACGGCGTCAGATACAGGGATGCGAACATCAGCTGATTGATCAGATCGAGAATCAGAATCATCTTGCGCATCGAGCGTCCGCGCCGTACAAGACTGGCGGAGAACAGCTGCGCTACACACGCAAAGGAAATAAACGACGAGACGATGCCGGTCACAGCGTCGGAAACGCCCACCTGCTTTAAAATGGCCGCCAGAAAAGCATCGATTACCAGCAAAGCAATCATGTACTCAAGAAGCGCTTCCACAATGTACGCCCGACGCGTGCGTCCCGCCTTGTCCATCGTAATCACTCCTGCTGAAAAATACCTTGTCGATTATAGTACGGAATGGAGCGAAATACAAGAAAAAAATTGCGATATTGCGCGCAGAAAGCGCGCCGACGCTTCTTTCGGATATTTTTCGAAGAAGCGTCGGCAATAGCGGAAACTACGGAGCCGGACGAAGCGTCAACTCGTCGCCTTTTGTGGTTTGCAGGACGATGATTTCAGAAGTGGTGATCGCCTTGCCGCCTGGCATGGTGATTTCTGTTCTGTCCTTCCATGGGTTTGCAATTCGGCATTCGCCTCCCAACGTGGAGAGAATTTTGATGAACGCGGGCTTCCCGGCCTCGAATGCAGCGTCCACGCGGAAGCCGTCGCGCGCCCACAGCCGGAACTCCGCATTGGCTTCCGATGGCCACGCGGGGAATACGCGAATGACGCCTTTTGCGGCTGGAGCGCCGCCGGCGCTTTGCAGAAGTCCCGCCTGTAAACCGGCAGCCGCATTGCCAAGACGCTGGGCGCTGATGGCGTTGATGCCTTCCCGGGCGGTGAGACGGTTGCGATAGGGGGCTTTCGAGCCGTTTTCCTTGTAGTAACAATGCTCGCTCGCCGCACTGGTGCATTTCAATTGATGGTAAATGCTGCCGATCAGACGGCTGCCGTCACCCAGCGAAGCCAGTGCGCGCGGCCACCAGGACATTTCCCGCGTGAAGAAAGAATCGGTGCTGTCCATGCGCTGGTCTTTGAGGGCGAAGTCCACCGTCTGCTGTCCCAGTCGGAACATCTCCGGGTTCTCGAGCTTCGTCTGCACAGTGCAGAGATCCGAGAACACGAGCGGGCATTCCATTGTTTTCTCGATTACGCGGCGCAGGTTTTCGCCCTTGGCAACGATCCAGAATTCATCCTCTTCCGCTGCCAGATTGGCAGGGCAGCCTTCTGAGCGGTTTGTCGGTATGTCGGCCAACTGGTCGAGAAACGACTGCCAGACGGGTCTTCTATCTGTGTCGAGGTTCAGCAGCTCAGAAGCGCGGATGAGCGCGGGGTATAGTCCTCGAATGGCGCTGATTGTCGGATTGGAGTCCCAGCCGCCCCAGCAGACCTCGCGGTCGGTAAGGCCATACACGTGATACCGGCTGTCCTCGCCCTTGCGCGTGTTTGGGAAGGTGCGATAGAATTCGGCCACGTCCTTCATGAACGGATAGGCCTTATTACGCAGGAAGTCAACATCCTTTGTGTATTCATAGTATAGCCAGCAGTGGTAAGCGAAAAAGCCCATGCTGGAAATGAAGTGAGTTACGTTACCGTATGGGCGATCCATCCCATCCGGCCATTTGCCCAGAAAGTTCCATCGGGATTTGAGTGGATTTTTGTGGGCGGCATAGTCCTGCAGTTGAGCGGAGCACAGTTGGAAGTAGTCAGGGCCGTTGCCCAACATGAAGGAAGCGTATTCGTCCCGTATTTCCGGCGGAAGCTCTTCGGGGCCGAATACGGATTCGGTTTCAGGCATATACAGGCCTTCGGCGTGAAAATCCTCCGCGGCGGCCTTTCGGTAACGCTCCTGATTTTTGATGTAGATCATGACGTAGGGAAGATAAAGCTCCGGGCAGCCGGTAGGAAGAACAGCGTTGTAAATCAGGTTCAGGTTGCTCCACCATTGCATGACGCCCCAGTGTTTTTGCTCTCCACGCGGACTCAGGTTCAGACCGCCGAACTTCGGCGCGAAAGTGGTGCATCTGGAAACACAGGCCATGATGTATCGATAGTAGGTGTAGTGCGTCTCGATGCATTCCGCTTCTGGGAAGCCCCACAGATGAATGTAGGATTTTTCCCAGTAGCTTTTCCACCATAGGTCGTTGCGTGACTTCAGAGCGGCATAGCCTTCAGCGGCTGCCAGTCTGCATTTGCGGGCGGCTTCCTCTGCCACGTCGATTGATGGATCGAAGGTCGACGCGGACGAGATGTAAACGAAGAATTCGCCCGCAGTCGGAGCCATGCTGTATCGCATTTCGGTTTCCTGTTCGGAACCAAGTCCCACATACCGCAGTGCGTTGAGCTTTCCATCTCGGAGCAGATTGGGAAGAACGCCGTTGACGCCGCCCTCAAACCCACGCGAATCAAGCGTAACCCGGTCGCTACCGGTTTCATTATTGATGCGGATACGCCCCTCTTTTCCGATGACTTGCACGGCAACGGCGGATGCGCAGAAATAATCCTTTTCTTCAAACACCTGCCTGAGAAGCATTTGATCATCTTGAATCAAAAAGCGCGAAACGGCGATGTGCATGCTGGTTCGCACCTCCGGACTGCGCATCATTTTCAGCTTGACGTGCGTTCCCTGCGGAGAGGGGCGATTGTCCTGAATTCGAAAGCAAAATACATCCCTGTCCATGCACGAAAAACCCTGAACGTCGAGCCCGTGTGAGCGCAGGTGAGCCGTGGCGGTGTTCAGAGACAGATCCTGACGGGTGGTCTCGTCGAACACATCGTCGCCCAGTCGGCAAAATCCAGATCGATACGACCGCAGGCATGGCCATAATCGGTATGGCGTTCGTGAAATGCTTCCGAGTCGGCTCCTACGGCCAGCACGTCGTTCCGATTGACCTGCATTTTTAGGGCGGTAGGAGACGTCCACAGCAGGGTTCCCATGTTTCCGTTTCCGATAGGCAGACCTTCCTCTGCGCGCGAAACGACGCCGTCATAATGCAGGTCGGCTCTTGCAACGATTTCCTGGACAGATGTACGCATAGAAATTCCTCCAGCTTTGAAATGATGAGATTACGAGAAGAGGAGAAAAGAAAGGGCAGATGAAACGGACTGCCTGCATCTTACCGCAGGATGAGACGAAAGTCAAATAAAGCTTTGATGGAGAACGGGCAGAATGGGGCGTTTTTCCTCGGAATGTCAAAAAAATCGTCTGGATGTAAAAGAAACTCACTGGGAATTACAGACAAAACGGCTGTGAAGCAAAAAAGAACACTTGAATTGGACGGCCAATTCTCTATAATGAAAGAGAAACGGACGGAACGAGGAGGGAATTCGCGTGGTTGCCAGAACGAGGAATATTGGGCACCCGAGGAACAGGCTGACCTATCGGATTATGAAGGAAGTCATAAATCATTATCGGTTATATCTGATGCTTGTGCTGCCACTGGTGTATCTGATCCTTTTTTGCTATGTGCCGATGGGAAGTCTGATCATCGCTTTTGAAGATTATTCCGTCCGGCAGGGCATTTTTAAAAGCCAGTGGATTGGACTTCTTCAATTTGATAAGATTTTCAGCACGCCCACGTTTGCACAGCTTCTTAGGAATACGCTGTCGCTGAGCGTTTACAGCTTTCTGGCGGGTTTCCCGATGCCGATCTTGCTGGCGCTGGCGCTCAATGAGTGTCCGAGTCGGCTGTTTAAGAAGACGGTTCAGTCGATTACCTATGCACCGTACTTCCTTTCGACGGTCGTGGTTGTCAGCATCTTGACGCAGTTCTTTCACACCCGAACCGGGCTTGTGAACAATGTGATTACGACGCTGGGCGGTACCGCACGCAACTTCATGGGTGAAACTCAGTCGTTCAGACATCTGTATGTATGGAGCGGTGTGTGGAAATCGGCGGGGTATTCCGCGGTTCTGTATCTTGCTTCGCTTTCAAGCGTGGATGCGTCGCTTCATGAAGCGGCCATTCTGGATGGAGCGAACAAGGTGCAGCGCGTGGTGCATGTGGATTTGCCGACGATCCTTCCGACGGTGGTCATTTCGATGATTCTGTCGCTGGGCAATCTGATGAGTCTGGGATACGAGAAGGCGTATCTGATGCAGAACGACCTGAACCTGTCGGTGTCTGAAATCCTTTCGACGTATGTGTATCAAGAGAGGACTTCAGGATATTCAATACTCGTATTCCACTGCGCTGGGGCTGTTCAATTCCCTGTGCAATCTGCTGATGATCTGCCTTGCGAACTTTATCGCCCGGCGAATCGGCGAAACGAGCCTGTGGTAAGCAGGATGGATTTTTGCGGAAAGGCGGTTATACCATGACCAAGATAAAGGTTCGGAAGGGTATAAGAAGCTATCAGGGAATGTCTGATTACATCTATCTGGCATTGACGCTGTTTTTTCTGGTTGCCTGCGGGCTTGCGGTTTTCCTGCCGCTTCTGTATGTAGTAAGAGCGTCGTTCAGCTCGCCCTCGGCCATTGGAAACGGAAGGGTGTATCTGTTGCCGGTTGATCTGAGCCTTGCGGGCTACACGGCCGTTGTAACCTCGTCTCGAGTGTGGCTGGGCTTCCGAAATTCCGTGATTTACACGGTTCTCGGAACGACGCTGAACATCGCCATGACGATGTTGGCGGCGTATCCGCTGTCGCGCAAAGACCTGAAGGGGCGCGGCGTGATCATGAAGCTGTTCACGTTTACCATGCTCTTTGGCGGAGGCATGATTCCCAATTATCTCTTGATGAACAATCTGAATTTGCTGAACACGGTGTGGGTAATGATTATTCCTGGCGCGATCAGCGTCTACAACATGATTGTCGCTCGAACCTATATTGTGAACAGTATTCCAACCGAGCTATATGAGTCGGCTTCGCTGGACGGCTGCACGGACGACCGATATCTGTGGAGCATCGTTCTTCCGCTGAGCAAGCCGATTATCGCGGTACTCGTGCTGTGGTATGCGGTTGGACACTGGAATGCGTACTTCAACGCGATGATTTATCTGAAGGACAAGAGTCGTTCTCCGCTGCAGATTGTACTGCGCGAGTTTTTGATCGTCGAGGATATGAGCGAGGCCAACATTGCGGACAACATTGAGGCGTATATGGATCAGCTGTACATGAAGAACCTGTATCAGTACTCGCTGATTGTCGTCTCCGCGGTTCCTGTTATGGCGCTGTATCCCGTGATTCAGAAGTACTTTGTGAAGGGAATCATGCTGGGGTCAATTAAGGGGTGAGTTCAGAAACTACCGCGAAAGGAGGAACGAGATTTCCGCGTGAACCCTTTGATGCTGGAAGGACAATGACAATTCGAAAGAGGAAAGGAAGGATACTATGAAACGTTTGATGGCATTGGCAATGGCGCTCTGTCTGGTGCTTTGCATGGGATGGTCTGCGGCGGCGGAGGAAGAGGAAACCGTAATCACCGCGTTCCTTGAGGTCGCGGATGCAAGCTGGGACTATTCTCAGAACTATATGCTGAATATGATCGCCGAGCGGACGGGCGTTCGCCTGGATACGACTGGTTACGTGTTTGCTTCCTCCGAAGCGCCCACACAGAAGCAGCTGATTCTTGCTTCCGGCAAATACCCGGAAATCTTCCTCATGCGGGACGCCGGTGCGTTCACTTACGCTGAAATCTATCAGTATGGCGTGAAAGACGGCTACTTCATCCCGATTCAGGATCTGATCAAGGAAAACGCGCCGAGGATTCAGGCGATCTTTGATGCGCAGCCTGAATATGTGAACATGCACACTGCGCCGGACGGCAACATGTACGCGGTTACTCGCTTCTCTGAGTGCCAGCATGCCCGCGGCTACTACAAGATGTATATCAACGCCGACTGGCTGGATAAGCTTGGGCTTGAAATGCCCACTACGCTGGCCGAGCTGAAGGACGTGCTGATTGCGTTTCGCGATCAGGATCCCAACGGTAACGGTATTGCCGATGAAATTCCGCTGACCGCGCGTGCGGATAACCTGTTCACTGGCTACTTCATGAACTCCTTCATAGCGACGGATTTCGTCAAGGGCAAGTATTCCCGCATTGAGGATGGAAAGGTGCTGTTTTCCGCGAACACGGAAGAATTCAAGGAATCGCTTACCTTCATGCATGAGCTGTATGAGGAAGGTTTGATCGATCCCAACGCCTTCACGCAGGATAAGACCCAGCTCAAGCAGGCAGTCTGCGGCGAAACGCCTCTGGTGGGCTGCTTCAGCTGCAGCGGCATCTTCAACATGGATATGAACAACGAGTACGTGTATTCCAATTACAAGATCATGATGCCCATGGAAGGCCCCGATGGCGTGCAGTTTGCCAATGCTAGCAACGTCATGGACAACAACGTGAAGGGTTACTTCCTCATTACTGATAAGTGCCATGATCCGGCAGCTGCGTGCCGATTTGTGGACGAACTCATCGATCCTGAAGTCTCGATGATTTCGGGCTACGGAGAAAGAGGCATTAGCTGGGACTATGCGGAACCCGGACAGAAGAACGTGCTTGGCGGCGAATACATCTATAAGTTCACCGGCGTGAAGACGAAGGAGAATCAGGTGATCAGCGCTGGCCCGCAGAATGGTCTGAAGGATCATCGCGCGGAGTGGTCGATTGAGGCTTCCGAGGAACGGTTCTATTCCGACCCGACGATTTATGAGGCCCGTCTGGAGTGGGAGACCAAACGACTGTCTGAGTATTTCCCGGAGACAATGCCGTCGTACTTCTTCTTTGAGGGTGCTGAGCTTGAGGAATAAGAGGAGCTTTATTCCACCTTTGATTCCTATATCGACCAGAGCGTCGCGGAGTTCATTGTGGGCACCAAGAGTCTGGACAGCGACTGGGACGCCTATCTGTCTGATCTTGAAAAGTATGGCCTTGAGCGTTATATGGAGCTTCAGCAGGAAGGCTATGATCTCTACATCAGCCGCGGGAGATAATCAGCCTGCGTTTTCCGGTACCGGAGGGAAGCTGCTCTTCCTTCCGGTACCGGTTTTTATGAGGATGCTTTTATTGGGAGGAACGTATATGGTGCCGGATTGGATGAAGCTGCAAAAGGCGGCAGTCAGACTGACAGACGGCAGCACGGCGGATGGAACGCAGTTCGAAATCTGCCGCAGCTGGCAGGGTCAGTATCTGAAAGTGGAAATTAAAAACATCAGCGCGGAAAAGCAGCAGGTTCGGGAAGTGCTGGTTGCCGGCGGCGTCTATCCGGTAGAAGAAGATTGCCGGTTTTATGCCGAGGGCTTTCAGATGCTCGCCGAGTACACGGGAACGCTGAAGGCGCCGCACGTGATTGGCAAATATGGAAGTGACAATGAGTTTTTTAAGATCCCGGAATCGGTCTTCAGCGAAGGTTTTTATACGGTCTACAACTGCCTGTATCTGGAACCCAAACAGGGTTCGCGCATTCTTGCAGCCTTTACATCGAGCCATACCTATGCAGGGCAGTTCCGCTTTAAGGAAAACTATATTGAAGCAATCGAGGATATGGAAGATCGGTGGATTCTGCCGGGCGAAACATGGGTGCTGGACGAATTCGGGGTTTTCTGCGGAGAGGACAGAGACAGCCTGTTCGCTGCGCTTGCGGAACGGCTGAACTACAATCACCCACCGATTCGATACAAGGAGATTCCGTTTGGCTGGTGCTCGTATCACTGCATTAATGGTGTGACGGCCGATGAAATGTATGAACAGGCGGCGGCGCTGAAGGCGCGCATTCCCGAGCTTCGCAGAATCCAGATCGACGCGGGTTATCAGTCGTCCTCCGATTGGCTGATCCCCAATCCGTCGACCGGCGCGACAATGAAGGAAATGTGCGATCGCATCCGCGCATTGGGCGCGGAGCCTGCCGGATACTTATCTCCATTTATCGTGGAAGCGGATTCTGTGCTGTTCAGGGAGCATCCCGACTGGGTCGTCTGCGATGCCGATGGAAAGCCATTTAATGCCTATACGCATGTTTCGCACTGGTATATGCTGGATGGCTCAAATCCGGCGGCAGTGGATTACATCCGCCACGTGGTGCGAGTCATGCACGACGAATGGGGACTGCGCTATTTCAAGCTGGATTTCACCAGCTACGGTGCGCTGCCGGGCGGCGTGAGACACAATGGCATGACGCGTATTCAGTCGTTTCGAAAGCTGTTCGGAGCGATTACAGAAGAGGTTGGCGGAGATAGCTACATTCTTGGCTGCAACGCGCCCTTCTGGCCGCAGCTGGGGTTGGTACACGGCAATCGCGAAACCGATGACGTGTTCCGCAAATGGAGGTGCGGCTGGCGACCTTCTATGATGAGGAGCAGGGTTTAAGTAGAGAAATTCTCGATAATACGGACGTGCTTCTGTATTACAGCCATATGCTGCAGACGCAGGTAGAGAAGGAGCGAGTAGACGCGATTATCGAGCGCGTGCACCAGGGAATGGGACTGATTCTTTTACACTCGGCGCTGGGCTCCGATCTGTGCAAGCGCCTGCTGGGCTTTCAGTGGAAGGTGCCGTGGCGCGAAGCGGAGGAGAAGGAACGGGTATTTGTGATCGAGCCGAGTCATCCCATCTGCGATGGGCTGGGCGAGTTTTTCGAGTTTCCGGAGAGCGAGATGTACGGAGAACCGGCGCAGGTTCCGCGTCCGGATGAGACGGTCTTCCTGAGCTGGTACTCCGGCGGAAACGCGTCGCGCAGCGGCTTTACCTACAGTCGCGGCGCAGGACGAATTTTCTGCTTTACGCCGGGACATGCGTGGTACAACGTCCTGAAGCAGCCTGCCTATGCACAGGTTTTGAAAAATGCGATTCGCTGGCTTAAGCCGCCGCGCAGGCCGTATTGTCCGGTGGAGGGCAGAGTTGAGATATTGGAGAAGATTCCACAGAAAGAACAGGAGAATGTATAATGCCGAAACGCTTTATTCAGGTTGGCACCGGCGGCTTTGGAAGATATTGGTGCAGGCGGATTATTCCGTCTATCGCGGATGTAGCCGTTCCCGTAGCGGCGGTCGACGTGAACGCGGAGGCGCTTCAGAACGCCGAGTTCGCGGGAATTCCGGAGGAGTGCCGATACACCGACATTCGGGAAGCGCTCAAAAAACACAAGGCGGATTTTATCGTGCTGGTGATTCCGCCGCAGTTCAGAGAAGCTTATATTGATCTGGCCGTGGAGTATGAGCTTGACGTGATCTGCGAAAAGCCGCTGGGTGCAAGTATGGAGGCCCGCGTTCGAATCTACAACAAGATGAAAAACGCCGGGCTGAAGTTGGCTGTTACCATGAGCCATCGCTTCGAGCACGAAAAGCAGACGGTCGAACAGCTTGTGAAAAGCGGAATGTACGGCAAGCTGAATTACGTTGTCAGCCGCCTGAACATTGTGCGGGGGCTGTACGCCAATATCAATACCGTTGAACGCTACGTAACCGACTGTCTCGTTCACAACTTGGATACCATGCGTGGCATGGCGGGCGCAGATGTGAAAACCGTATACGCAGATTACTGGCCGCATACGGATAACGGGGAATACATCGGCTGGAGCGGCCTCACAATGCTCGAAATGACAAATGGCGTGCGGGCTTCGCTGGAGGAATCGTTTGCCAACGGAAGCACGCCGGACGGATGGAGCAATGAATACCTGCGCGCGGAGTGCACGGATGGAACGATCATTGCCAGCCATAAAAAGGTTACGCTGCGCAGCGACTGCGCCTGCCCTATCCGCAGGAAGCGGAAATGCCGTTGGCCAAGGGGGATTATTGGGATCATGCCCTGATTATCCGATCGTTCATTCGCTGGCTTGACGGCGGCGATGCGCCGGTTACCTGCATCGACGATAACATGCAATGCGCGGCGCTGATGTTTGCGGCAATTGAGAGTGCGAAGACCGGGAAGAAGATCGACGTTCAGGAATACCTGCGCAAATACCTGTAATCCGCCAACACAAAGACGGAACATGGCGAAAGGCTATGCTCCGTCTTTGCGTGTATTCATAAGATGGAAAATCAGCGGAATGCGCTCGGAAGACCGTTGGTAACGCGCTTGAAGGCGTTTCGGAAGCGATACACATTGTCGAAGCCGCAGGAGCGGGCGACTTCCTCGATCGAAGCATCGGTCTTCAGAAGCTGAAGCGCGTGACGAATGCGCACCTGCTCGAGATAGGACATCACGTTTACCTGCTGATAGGCCTTGAACGAGCGGGAAAGATACGCGTCGCTGATGCAGAATACCTCGGCGAGCTTTTTAAGCGTCAGCTCGGTATCGTCGAAATGGTCGTCGATGTAGGCACGCACTTCGTTCATCAGCGCCTCGGAGCGTGACACGCAGCGCCGCTTCACAAGCGTGCAGTACTCCATGTATTTGTCCAGTACGAGTTGGAGCGAGCCGGACAGGGGGATGGACTGGATGGAGCTTGTGGAAAACACGGAAAGCACGTCAAAGAACCGGTCGAAATCCTCTCCCGTATAGCGATCGCGCAGACGGAAGAGTGAGTAAATCAGCTGGTTGATCAGGGGAATGCCATCATTCAGGCTGATGACGCGGGCGGCCTGAACCTGCTGAAGGATGCTTGCAAAGATGCTCTCGATGGACTCTGAATCGCCGTCTGCCGCGCAGGTGAGAAGCCGGTTTTCCTCCTCAAGGGTGAAATGATAGCCAATTCCGCTTTCGACACCACCCGTGCGAATATCCTCTGCCAGCAGCAGGGTGCAGACTTCGTTTTCGGTGGGCGCGGCCTGCAGGATGCGCATATAGGTAAAGCATCGGCCAATATCCATATATTCGCTTATGTGCGGCCCGGCGATCAGCGTAATTTGAATGAATCCGGCATCCGCGAAATGGTCGTTGAAGTAATCGCGAATCTCAGCAACAAAGGTGCGGAATTTCTCGACGTCGTTCGCTGAATCATCGATCAGCACGGCAAACGACGTCGGATCAAGGTTGATTTTCTCATACGGCTGATAAATGAAGGCTGTCAGCGACACGTCCAGCGTGTTGCGCAGCAGTCCGCTGGACACCAGCAGCTGAGAGTTCGTTTCGGCCTCAAAGCGGCAGTAAAGCAGGCGAACGCCGCCGTTGAATTTGCGAATTCCGGCGCTTTCCATGGCAGCGTCGATCTTTGCGGAGCTGCGGAAGTAACCGTTCAGAAGCTCCTCGTAAAACAGTCGCTTGACGAGGAAGCTACTTTGGGTCAGACTGTCTGAAATGACCCGGTTATCAGTAATGAGACCCTTGATGACATGGTCTATCGAAGCCAGCTCCGTCTGTGCGGTCATGCCCTTTGGCGGAAGCGTGTTTTCTGGGTAGAGCGGCTTCAGGCTGGTGGTAAGCTGATCGAAGGGACGGCCAAGCGTCCGGGAAATCCAGTAGGAGAGCAGCGTGCACGAGATGATCAGAAAGATGAACACGCATCCCAGCTCGATGGCGAGATACATGGTTTTGTGGGTGATGTAGTTGTTCGGCACGGAAATCGTGACCTTCAGCGGATAGACGCTGGTGGTCGTTGTAACGGAGAACATCTTCCTGTCGTCGGCCGCGGCGCTGTTTTCGGAGCGCGCGATGAAATTGCCCGAAAGGTCGCTGATGGATACGACGGCTCCGCGGTCCAGATCGATGGCGTTCATAAAGGAATCAGTAAACGAGTCGGTGGAAAACATCACCAGAAACTGACCGAGCTCAAGGCCGTTTGAGAAAACAGGGCTGGAGTAAACGAATGCATTCTGCCGGGAGCCGTTGGGTGCCAGCTCGGTCGGGCCAAAGCGTACATCTGAAGCACGATAAAACCCGGCGCGCTTTCGGCGGACAAGAATGTTGTAAAAGTCATTTTCCACATCTTCCGACTGTGCATACTCGGAGAAATAGGCGGCAGGGTCGAGGTGCAGCTGCCCGCTGGCTGTCAGGATGACGTTCGGGCGCTTGATATACAGAAGAATGTCTTTCGTAAGCGGCGAGGAGGCGGACAGCTTTTTGATATAGCGTTGAAGCTGCATGGCGCTGATCAGCGCTTCCGAGTCGGCGGCAGGGGAGGACTTCAGGGAGAACTGTCGAAATTCTTCGCTGGTGCGGAGCGTATTCATATAGTTTTGATATCTGTGAGGGAATGATCGACAACCAGCGCCGTCTGATCAAGGATGGATTTCAAAGATTTTTCTTCGTTTTTATAGGTGATGCGCACGACAGTTGCGTAGATAAAAAAGCTCACGGAGAGTATCAACACCAGAATGCAGATGGTGTATCGAATCAGAGCGCGATGTGTGATGGAATACAGACGGCGGGATCTCTTCATGAACAAAACGCACCTCGAGCACAGCATATATTTGGAAGGTCATTTCATGGGAAATGAATGTATGAACCTCAAGAATAATTATAACATGTAGCACAAATATGTCAAGAAACAATGAGTATATGGAATAAGAAGATGGGGAAAAGAGAATCCCGTGCTCCGTTTTTCTGCGGAGCACGGGACAGAGGAGTCAGGGGCGGGCGCGGTAGCCGGTGGCGGGGTCGACGAGGCTTTGGAAGGGGGCATTGGCGGCGAGGGCGCGGATATTATGGAGCGAGATGCGGGCGAGGTTTTCGCCGACGTCGGGCAGGTGGTCGCCCCCGGCGACGTGCGGGGTGATGAGAATGCGCGGCGCGTGCCAGAGGGGGCTGTCCGCGGGCAGGGGTTCGGTGCACAGAACGTCGAGCGCGACGCCGGCAAGACGGCCTTCGTTCAGGGTTTCGAGCAGGGCGGCTTCATCGATCAGGCTGCCGCGCCCGGCGTTGACGAGGTAGGCGTCCGGCTTCAGGAGCGCAAGGCGGGCTTTATTCAGCAGGCCGCGCGTCTGGGGCGTTTCGGGCAGCGCGCAGGCGACGACGTCGGCGGAGGGGAGAAGTGCGTCCAACTGATCGAGGCCGAAAACGCGGTCGGCGGTCTCCGGGTCGGGCGCGGGCGTGCGGCGGATGCCGGTTACGGCTGCGCCGAGCGCGCGGCACATGCGCGCGAACGCGCCGCCGATGTCGCCCAGCCCGATGACCAGCACGTTCGCGCCGCGAATGGAACGTGCCGCGCCCAGATCCTTCCAGCGCGCGGTCTGCTGCTGAACGGCGTATTCGTTCAGGTGCTTCATCAGGCAGAGCAGGGATGCGAACATGTGCTCGGCCACGGTGTGGCCGTACGCGCCCGTCGCGCAGCAGATGGCCAGATGGGGATGCGTGCGGTACAGCTCGGGATAGCGGCCGGTTCCGGCGCTGTGAAGCTGCAAAAGGCGCAGGTTTGCGTTGCTCTCGAGCGCTTCCATGGGCGGATTGCCGATGACGATTTCAGCGTCGGCGGGCGTGCCGGTCAGGTCGGCGTCCGGCAGGGCGGCAAGAACGGCTTCCCGAAGGCCCTTGACGGGGATGTGCAGGCAGATTTTCATTTGCATTTCTCGTCCTTTCTTCGGTTCAGAATTCTGGCGACGGAGGGCCGCTTCACGCGCATCGCGCCCTTGGGGCAGAACTCCTGACAGCAGAAGCAGCGAATGCAGCGGGCGCGGTCGATGACGGGACGGCGGTTTCGCATCGTAATTGCCTTCGCGGGGCAGAGGTTTTTGCACTTCTCGCAGCCAACGCAGGCGCGCCGGTCGACGACGGGGCGACTGCACAGCGCGGCGGACGCGAGCTTCCCGAAAAGCGTGCCCCACAGGCCGGGCAGCTCGCGGGTGAAGGTGAGATCCTTGCGCGTGCGCACGAGGTCGTAGTCGGGCACGGCGAACGCGGAAGGGTCGCCGAACAGCTGAATTTCGTCCTCCAGACCGCGCGCGGCGGCGCGCTGAATCGTTTCCGTCTGCTCCGGGTCGAGCCCGATGATGCCGGCGCATACGCGGTCGGCGGCGTAGGGCGAGTCAGAGGCGAGCAGCGCGCCGATGGCGCGCGGACGACCCATCGTCGGGCCGTTGCCCTCCATGCCCACCACTGCGTCCACCAGACACAAGCGCGGACGGAAGCGTTCGTTCAAATCCACGAGCATGTCGGCGAAGTCGGCGTGCGCGGGAAAACGATAGTGGCATTCCGGCTTGAACGTGCCCGGAATCACGCCGAAGAGGTTCTTCACACAAGCAGACATGCCCATCATGCCGTGCGTTTTCAGCTTGCAGAAGTCGATGATCGCGTCGGCTTCGTCCAGATAGGCAGTGTAATCCAGCGATTTCAGCACGGCGCCGTCGGGGTTTTCCGCGTGCACGTGCGCGAAATTCTGGTTCAGCTGCGCGCCGGTTTCCAGCACGGCGCGCACGCCGGTGGCGGCGTAGACGGCATTCACGTAGGCGGACGTGTACAGTCCGCCGGGGCTGTCGCCCACGATGACGCGCGCGCCGCGCGCCACGAAAAGCTCGCACAGCGCCGAGAGCAGCGCCGGATGCGTCGTCGCGGCGGACTCGGGCTTCATCATGCTGACCAGGTTCGCCTTTATGACGACGGTCATGCCGGGCTGCACCCAGTCCAGCCCGCCGAGCGGACGAAGCGCGGCTTCGAGCGCCGGACGAACGGTTTCGGGCGCGTAGTCCCGGCAGGGGACGATGGAAACGACGGACATGCGGCAAACCTCCCGGTGTTTACTTGGTTTCCGTGCGCGTCTCGCGGTATGTGCCGGTTACGCAGCGGATGCTGGTCAGGTGCGTTCGGCGCAGGCCGAGCAGCGCGTCCATTTCATCGGCGGCGTTGGCATACAGTCCGCGTGTATGATGCACGAGAATGTAGTCCACCTCGCGGATGCGTCCCTTTGCGCTGCGGCAGAAGGTGCGCACGGGCGCGGCAAGCGCGAAAACCCAGATCGGCGCGCAGATGGTTACGTGCTCGTAGGAGGGAAGGTTGATGTTGGGCGTTTCAATGGGCATCTCCCAGCGATGCATGCCGTAGCGTCCGCACCACCAGAAGCCGAGCGTGCCTTCCGTGCGCTCTGTCGAGCGGATTTCGTATACGTCCGCGCCGGTGCGGTTCGCTTCTTCCAGCGCCTTTTCGCGCACGTAGCCCATGCGCGAAAAGTAGGCCACCAGCCGCGTGTGGTTCGTTTCGAGGTTCGGGTACTCGTGCGCTTCGGCGGCGAACGCTTCCTGCCGCTGAAAGACCACCGCCGCCCAGCCGGTCGCGGCCTGCGCGAGACCGAAGAAGAAATAGATCGTGGACATGAAATTTGGAGGGAATATATAAAACTGGATGCAGATCCACAGCATCAGCGTTACGCCGAAAATGCCGCCCAGAACGGCGCCAATCTTTCTGCGCGCAAACAGCAGCGCGGCGGCGGTCAGGTTGGAAAGGCCGTTTACGATCAAAAGCGCGAAGCCGGAGAAGAGAAGGTTCTGGAACAGCATGTCCGCATACGGCAGCACCTGAAAATAGGGCAGCATTCCATCCATGCCGACGGAACGTCCCGAGGGATCGATGAGCATGCAGGCGGCGCCGCCCACGGCGCCCAGGCCGATGAACAGCGTCCAGAAGATCAGCAGTCGGCGGGCGACGGCAAATCGGGAGTGCATAAAGACAACGCCTCATTTCGGAAAGTAAGAATGAGTTCAGTATAGCATTTTTCGTTTAAAAAGGAAACCGCCCTCCGAACGGAATGGCGGTTTGCGGAAAATTTATCAATCGAACGTTACCACGCGCCCGTGACGAAGCCTACGCAGGTGGCGAAGAATTCGCGCAGCAGGTAGTGGGGCAGACTGAACAGCGAGGTGGCCACCGGCACGGCGTACGTCTCGCCGTTGTGCAGCGAACGCGCAATTTTCATGGCGCGAAACACGTGAAAGTTGTTGGTGACGACGCCGATGGACAGTTCGTCCGGGTTTTCGAGTTTTTCAAGCGAGAAGCGCAGGTTCTCCCGCGTGGACGTGGAGAGCGATTCCAGCAGGATGCGCTCCTCCGGAACGCCGCGCGCCACCAGCCCGCGCCGGATGCATTCCGCTTCGCTGATGCCCTCGTCCTCGCCCTGCCCGCCGGAAGCAATCACGAGCGTGTCCGGGTTCGCCAGCGCGTATTCGGCGGCGACCTCAATGCGGTTGCGCAGCGCGCCGCTGGGAGAGGTTCCGTTGACCTTCGCGCCCAGCACGATGATGCAGTCCAGCCCCGCGGGCGTGGGCTCCAGCGCGCCTTTGATGATGATGCCTTCAACGGCGAACAGAATGACGAGCCCGACAGCCACCAGCACGTGTATGACGCGCAGGAACCCGCGCGGAAGGGGCGATGGCCGGCCGGTACGGATCATGCGCGCGACCAGCGCAAAGCGCACGAGCAGCGCCGTTCCGATCAGCGGCCACAGCCACAGAAGCGACTGGCCGAAGCGGATGAGGAAGCCGTTGGCAAAGTAGTAAACGAAGCACAGCATGCCCACAAGCAGAAAGAGAAGGTTTACGACCTTCGAGGGGCGGCGGCGGACGGTGTTCTTCTTCATTCAAACCTCACTTTGTGAAATCGTCGGTCAGTGGCAGATGTTGCAGGTTCCAAAGTCGGACAGATCCTGCTTGACCGTCGCGCCCTTAAAGTACTGCCGCACCTGTGCCAGACTCTCCGCCTGCCGGAGCGGGTGCCCCTGCGGAATGTAGATGATGCCGTAGGAGCGCGTGGAGGTGCAGTTGCCGTTGGGGCGCTTGTTGGAGCGCGTGCACAGCGTCACGGTGCGGTGCATGTTGCAATTGACCGTGGGCTGCGTGCCGTCCAGATAGTAATCGCGCGTGACGGAATAGCCGTTCGCGTCGCGGCGGCAGGAATCGGTGGGACGCATGCCGCTCACGCCGCAGGCTTCGGCGAGAACCAGTCCGTAATCGGAGGCGCTGCCGCTGATGATGGCGCGATCCTTCGTAATTCCGGCGTAGGAATGCACCTGACTCATCACCGCCGCCCACAGCGGCGCGGCGTAGGTTCCGCCGGTCGCGTTGGAAACCAGCGGCTTGTAGTTGTCGTGGCCAATCCATACCGCGCAGGAATAGTACGCGGTCATGCCGGCAAAGAATACGCCGCAGGCGTCCGAGTTGGTGCCGGTCTTTCCGGCCACGGTGAAGCCGCCGAACTTGGCGCGGGAGCCGGTTCCGCTGGAGCCGGACACGCAGTCCTTCAGCACGTCCACCAGCATGTAGGCGGTGGAGGGCTTGAACGCTTCGCGGCGAATCTGCACGTCGCGCGCCACGATGTAGGGCGTTTTGTTGTCGTCGTACAGCACCTTCGAGAAGGCGTACGACTCCTGATATTCGCCTAAATTGGCGATTGCGCCGAAGGCTGTGGCCATTTCGATGACGGAAATGCCGGAGGAGCCCAGCGCGAGACCCGAGCCGGTGGCCTGAATGTGGGACGACGAAACGCCCAGCCGCAGCAGGTAGTTGACGGAATTCGAGATGCCGACATAGGTGTACAGCGCCTGCGCCGTGGAATAGTTGTGCGATTTGTTGATGGCGTAGCGCATCGATTCGCAGCCGTTGAAGCTGCCGCCGCCGTAGTTGTTGGGATAGCCCTGCTTGCTGTCCCAGCCCTTGATGCGAATGGGCAGGTTGAGCACGGGGGAGCCCGGCGACCAGCCCATGTCAAAGGCCGGGCCGTACACGCTCAGCGGCTTGATGGACGAGCCGACGGGCATGTTCATCTGGTAGGCGCGGTTCAGCTGTTTGCGCGCCGTGGGCTCGCTTCGGCCGCCGACGATGGCGACCAGCTCGCCCGTGTGCCAGTCCACCACAGCGCAGGCAGCCTGCGGCTCCACGACGTTCACGTATTCGCCGTTCGTCAGCGATTTCTTGTAGCGGTCGGACTTGTAGCGCGTGTCCGGATAGCGGTTCCATTCGGAAATGACCTTCTGAACCGTGGACTGCATCTGCGGGTCGAGACTCAGATAGATGTGGTAGCCGCCGGTGCGCAGCTTGTTTTCCATGGCGGCGCGGTTGGCGGTGGTGTCTTCCTTCTGTTCCACGCGCAGCATCTTGGTCACCACGTCGTAGATGGCGTATTCAACGTAGTAGGCGTGGTCATACATCTTTTCGGCGGACGAGCTGGTCTGAAGCACCTGAAGCGTTTCGGCCTTGGCCTGCTCGCATTCCTCAAGGGTGATGAAGCCGTAGCTATACATCTCCTCCAGAATGTAGTTCGCGCCCTTTTCGCTCTCCTCCGGGGTGTTGCGAATGTAGTAATTCGTGCGGGGATTATAGCGATAGGGATTCTTGATCAGGCGCGCGAGCATGGCGCATTCCTTCAGCGAAAGCTCGCTTAAATCCTTGCCGAAGTAATCCTGCGCGGCGGTCTTTACGCCGTACAGCGAGCCGCCCATGTAGACGACGTTCATGTATTCCACAAGGATGCGCTCCTTGGCCGAGCGCGTGTCGCCGGAAAACAGGCCCGTCAGCGTTTCTTCCAGCCGCAGCGCGAGATAGGCTTCCTGCACCTTGCGCTTGTAGGTCTGTTCGCTGGAAAGCAGCGTCTGCTTGATCAGCTGGCAGGTGATCGTGCTGCCGCCCTGGTTGTTGCCGGAGAGCAGGTTGCCCACCAGCGCGCCCAGATAGCGGTGCACGTCCACGCCGCTGTGCTCCCAGAAATGCGCGTCCTCGGCGGAAATCACGGCATTGATCAGATTCTGCGGAAGCTCGTCATACGTGCAATACACGCGGTTTTCCGTTCCGCGGAAGGTGGTGATCAGGTTGCCGTACTTGTCGTAGATGAAGGACGTCTGCGCCTGCGAGTTGAAAAGATCCAGATCGAGGTCGGGCGACGTGTCAACCCATGCCTTCGCGATGCCCATCACAAGACCCGTGGCCGAAAAGCCGATGATCAGAATCAGAATCACCAGCATCTTCACCGTGGTCATGAACACGGACAGTATGAAATTTCCATAGCCGTTGCGCGGCACAAACAAAGGATTCTGCTTGCTCATGAAGCCCTCCGTAAAGTATATATCAAACCAAGCATAGTATAACACGAAATCCGCGCGCCGTCAAAGGCCGAATTCTCTTTCTTTGACGGCGAAAGCATGGCTTTGGTTGCGTATAGCGCGGCGATTCCGGGGGCATGAATAAATCCGGCATTCCTATTAAAAAGGAGGAAAACGAAAATGCCTACCGGAATGATTCAGTCCAAAAGCCTTTCCATTCTTCAGGATCAGCTGACGCACGAGTTCATCGCCTGCAAAAAGGCGGAGCACTACGCGCAGACCTTCCAGAACGCGGAGCTGAAAACGCTGGCCGGCGAGCTGGCCAACTGCCATAAGCAGCGCTATGACCGTCTGTTCAACTATCTGAACAGCTGGCAGTAAGAAAGGAGGCGCGCGAAATGAACGAAAACGTCATGAACGATCAGTACGGCATGGAAGACCTGCTCGAGCAGGAGAAGTATCTCATTCACAACTATGGCACCTTCATTCCCGAGGCATCCGAGATGCCGCTGCGCACCGTGCTCACCGATAACCTGAACGGCTGCGTGAAGGATCAGTATCAGGTGTTCGCGAAGATGGAGCAGATGGGCTGGTTCAAGGGTCAGGAAGCCGACGTGAACGTGCTCACCGGCGCCAAGCAGCGCTTCAGCCGCATGCAGAACGAGCTGAACTGACGTATCCTGCGGAATGCTTCGATAAAAACGGGGCATTCCGTTTTTTGTTTGTCATTCCTACGGGAAAAATCGAAATACCTTGCAATATTCCGGCGGTTCATGTATAATATATACGGGTAATTTTGAACACCGGATACTGGAGGTACCAATATATGGAAAAACGAAGCACAGAGCCGAAGCGCGTTCGTCCCGCCGCGCACAGCGCGGAAGCGGGCGCACGGAGACCGGCGCAGGGAGCGCGCCCGGCGGGCACGGCTCCGCGTCGTCCCGCGAACGGGCAGCGTCCCGCGCAGCGGTGGCCGGGTGCCGCGCCCAAAAGACGCGGCCGGAAAAAACGCAATGTCGCGCCGCTGATCGCGCTGGCGCTTCTGCTGGTGGCGGCGGTTGTGGTTATGATCATTCTGCTGCCCAAGAAGGGCGCGACGCCGGATCGAACGGCGGAGCCGTCTGCCACGACCGGAACGCCCGCAGCGAGCGGAGGCGATTCGTTCACCGGCGAGGCCTATGAGCAGATGCTCAAAAACAGCGAACAGACCGACGTGAATCTGGCGGACGGGAACTCCATTTCCGTTGAGGATCTGAGCATCACGCCCGGTCTCAGCGAGGACTGGCTGAACGTGCTTCTGCTGGGCGCGGACGCGCGCAACAAAAACGAAGCCGCGCGCACGGATACCATGATCATCTGCTCGATCAACAAAAAGACCGGCAACGTGAAGCTGGCCTCCATCATGCGCGATACCGCCGTGACGATGGGCAAATATAAGGACGCGCGCATCAACAGCGCGTACTTCTACGGCGGCGCGAAACTGGCGATCAAGACCGTGAACGAGTACTTCGGCATGAACATCCAGCATTATGCCTACGTCGACTTCAAGGGCTTTGCGAAGATCGCCGAGATTCTGGGCGGCATTGACGTGAACATCTCGCAGAACGAGATGGACATGATCAACAAGAACGTGAAGGAGCAGTACCTGATCGAGGTTCACTACGACGGCCGCGATTATGACGAGGCCAAGGCCGAATATGAGAACACGCTCCTGACGACCTACGGCGCGAACACGCATCTGAACGGCATGCAGACGCTGGGCTACGCCCGCATCCGTAAGCTGGACAGCGACTATGCCCGTGCGGAGCGTCAGCGCCGAGTGCTCAACAAGCTGATGGAGGGCATGCGCAATGCGAACGTTTCCAAGCTGTTCACGCTGGCCACACAGTGCACGCCGTATTTCCAGACGAACCTGCAGGTGACGGAAATCATCGATCTGGCCAAGATCGTTCTCAACCGCGAGAACTTCACCAGCGCGGCGGAGTTGCGTCTGCCGGTTCCCGGCACCTATAAGGAGGGCACGGTGAAGGAGAAGTCCCTGCTGTATGACATGGACATTCAGGCCAACACCGACGAGCTGCATCGGTTTATCTATCTGAACAACTGACACCGCGCCCGGACGGGCGCATAAAAGCAGGACGACGCTGTTTCAAACGCGAAGCGGCGTCGTCCTGTTCCTTTGAATGTTTTGAAGGCTACGTATCACAGGGAGGGGAAGGTTACTCTTTTTGAGACGTTGGCCGCACGGTGCTCACGATATACGCGCCGGATAGGCGCTCATAGAACAGTGAGCGATGCATCAGCACGCGAATGACCTCGAACAGCAGGCAGCCCATATAGCCGGCGATGAGCGCGGCGGTCAGGCTGACTGTCGTGGAAGCGGAGAAATGATTCTGATCCTTCAGAATGCCGATCAGCCGCAGAAGCCAGTTCGGCAGATAGACCATCACCAGCGCCATGCTGCCGTAGCGGATGAGATAGCGATACCATTCCGGGTGCGAGCCATCCTTTTTCTGAAGGCGCAGTCGCGTAAGGCGGCAGCCGACGGTCTGGCCGCGCAGGAGAATAGGCCCGGCGCACTGGAGCAGCGCGACGAACCAGAAGCGGAAGCCGATGCGGAGAATCTGGCAGAGGATCATCGCCAGAATGCCGCAGATGGCCAGATCGTACGCCATGGCCAGCATGCGCCGCAGAAGCGATACGCGGCGGCCGCGTTCCAGACTGATGCTGTCCAGTCGGTCGCGGCTGGGCAGCCAGCGCGTGAGCGGTCTGGCGAGCCAGAAGCCGACCATTGTGCCCAGCGTGTTGATCATCAGATCGTCCACGTCGAACAGGCGATAGCTTCCCGGGTAGATGAAATACAGCCCCGTCAGCTGCGTAAGCTCAAAAAACAGGGACAGCCCGAAGCCGGTCAGCAGCGTTTTCAGCCAGCCGCAGCGGAAATAGTAGCGCAGGTAGATGCCCAGCGGCAGCGTCATCAGCAGGTTGAACGCCGCGCCCAGAAACGCCGGGTTGTTGATCAGCGTCAGGAAGGACAGGGGATCCTTCAGAGAAACCTGCGAATGCTTGATGATGTCGGCAACGAAGTTGAAGGGTGTCAGTTGCGCCTTGTGCCCCGAAAGCGCCTTCGCCGCTTCCCTCGTGGGCAGCGGTAGGATGACCAGACAGTACACGCACAGCATGTACAGCGCAAAGGAATACACAATCAGAATGCGCAGGCTGAACACGGAGCCGTATTTGCGGTAATTGAAGGCGACGTAGGGCAGCGTGAATAAAATCGCGACCAGCGGATACAGCACGGCGGCCTGTTTCAGAGCCTGCAGGTTCTGTTCCACATTCTCACCCCTTTGTATGTGAAGCCGCGCCGCCCGGGCGGGCGACGCGGGATGCATCAGATTTCAACGTCCTCCGCGCCGTTTCCGACGATCGCGGCGCTGCGGGGCGACGTGAGCACGCGGCGCGCCAGCGCGTTCACGCCCTCAAAGGTGATGCCGCGAATCTTCTCAACCACATCCTCGTCGGTCTGTGTGTCGCCGAGCAGCAGAAGACGGCGGCCGATGGCGTTCATGCGGCTGGAGGTGGATTCCTGCCCCAGTATGAAGCCGGAGAGCAGCTGTTCCTTCGCCTGCTTGAACTCCTTCTCGGTCAGTCCGCCTTCGGCCAGCTTCTTCGTTTCCTCATTCAGCATGCGCACAACCTCGCCCGCGTGCTCCGGGCTGGTGCCCGCGTACACGGCCAGCACGCCGGTACCGCTCATCGGGTTGGGGTAGGAGTAGACCGAATAGGCCATGCCGCGTTCCTCGCGAATCGACTGGAACAGGCGCGAGGACATGGCTCCGCCGTAGGCGCTGTTGAACACCGCCGTGGGATACACGTCGGCCGCGCCGATGCCGCAGGACGGGAAGCCGAGGCAGAGATGCAGCTGCTCAATGTCCTTCTTCCGGCGCATCACGCGGGGCGCGACGGCGTTGGTCTCGATGACCGGACGCTTTTCGCCCGTCGGCTGCCAGCCGCCGTACAGCGCTTCCGCCTGCTTAACGACCTCGTTCCAGTTATAGTTGCCCGCCAGCGCCAGCACGGCGCATTCCGGGCGGTACATGCGGCGCATATAGTCAGTGATGCGCTCGCGCGTGAGCGCGGAAACGCTGGCCTCGGTGCCCAGGATGGGACGCGCGACCGGCTGGTCGCCGTAATGCGCCAGCATCAGCAGCTCAAACACCAGATCCTCCGGCGTATCCTCGGCCATGTTGATCTCCTCGATCACCACGCCCTTTTCGCGTTCGATGTCCGCGGGATCCAGACGGGAGGACAGCACCAGATCGCTGATTACGTCCATCGCCAGCGGCAGGTGCTCGTCCACAACCTTGGCGTAGAAGCAGGTGCATTCCTTGCTGGTGAACGCGTTCAGCTGTCCGCCGACGGCGTCCATTTCCTCGGCAATGTCGCGCGCGGAGCGCTTTTCGGTGCCCTTGAACAGCATGTGCTCGATAAAGTGGCTGATGCCGTTTTCGCTGGGCGTTTCATACTGCGAACCGCTTTCCACCCACAGACCCACCGCCACGGAGCGGTAGCCGGGCATGTGCTCGCCGATGATGCGCAGACCGTTCGGCAGCGTCTTCAGATCAAATGCCATATTTGCCTCCAATAATAAAGACTGCCGTGCGCGGGCGTTTGCACCCGCGCGCGGCTTTCGTACGTTTCGTTCAGGAACCGGTTATCTGCGTCCACCGCGATCTCCGCCGCGGCGATTGTCCGGACGCGGGGGACGACGGACGGGCATGGCCTCGTTGTCGTACTTGATGTCGTTGCGAACCAGATTGATGCGGCCCTGCGCGTCGATCTCCGCCACGCGGCATTCGAGCGTGTCGCCGATGTTCACAACGTCCTCCACCTTTTCCACGCGCTCGTTGGCGAGCTTGGAAATGTGGATCATGCCGTCCTTGCCGGGCGCGTACTCGACGAACGCGCCGAAGGACATGATGCGGACAACCTTGCCCACAAACACGTCGCCCACCTGCAGCTCGCGCACGATGCCCTCGATGATGGACTTGGCGCGCTGCGCAGCCTGATCGTCGTTGGTGGCGATATAGACGCTGCCGTCGTCTTCGATGTCGATCTTCACGCCGGTTTCCTCGATGATCTTGTTGATCATCTTGCCGCGCGGGCCGACGACCTCGCCGATCTTCTCGGGGTTGATCTTGAACTGGATGATCTTGGGCGCGTACTTGCTCAGCTGCGGACGCGGCGCGGGCAGCACCTCGAGCATCTTGCCGAGGATGTGCATGCGGCCGTCGTAGGCCTGCGCGAGCGCCTGACGCAGGATGGCTTCGTCGATGCCCTTGATCTTGATGTCCATCTGGATGGCGGTGATGCCCTGCGCGGTGCCGGCAACCTTGAAGTCCATGTCGCCGAGGAAGTCCTCGAGACCCTGAATGTCGGTCAGCACGGCGACCTTGCCGGTGTTCTCAACGTCCTTGATCAGACCCATAGCCACGCCGGCCACGGGGCGCTTGATCGGCACGCCCGCGTCCATCAGGGCGAGGGTGGAACCGCACACGGAGGCCTGAGAGGTGGAGCCGTTGGAGCTCATGACCTCGGAGACCAGGCGCAGGCAGTAGGGGAACTCGTCCACGCTGGGAATCATCGGCTCCAGCGCGCGCTCGGCTAGCGCGCCGTGACCAATTTCGCGGCGGCCCGGGGAGCGGATGGGCTTGGCTTCGCCGGTGGAATAGCCGGGGAAGTTATAGTGATGCATATAGCGCTTGGTGGTTTCGGGGGTGATGCCGTCCAGAATCTGCACTTCGCTCATCGGAGCCAGCGTGCACACGGTCATAACCTGGGTCTGTCCGCGGGTGAACACGCCGCTGCCGTGCGGGCGGGGCAGAACGCCGGTTTCGCACCAGATGGGGCGAACCTCGGTGAGCTTGCGGCCGTCGGGACGCACGCCGTTGTCGATGATGTGACGGCGCATGACTTCCTTCTCGATGGCGTACAGCGCGTCGCCAACCTCGGTCTCGCGGCCTTCGAACTGGGTCTGGAAGTGCTCGGCGACGTCCTTCTTCACTTCGGCCTCGCGGGCGTTGCGCTCGCCGCGGTCAAAGGTTTCGAACATCCACTGCACCTTGTCATACGCGTACTCGCGCACGGCGGCCTTCACGTCGTCGCCCGGCAGCTCGAGATGGAACTCGCGCTTTTCCTTGCCGATTTCGGAGACGATCTGCTCCTGGAACTCGACGATCTTCTTCACCTGCTCATGGGCGAACAGGATGGCCTTCAGCATGACTTCCTCGGAAACCTCGTTCGCGCCGGCTTCCACCATCAGAACCGCTTCCTTGGTTCCGGCGACGGTGAGGTTCATGGAGGATTTTTCGCGCTGCTCCAGCGTGGGATTGACGACGAACTCGTCGTCCACCAGGCCGATGTTCACCGCGCCCACGGGGCCGGCAAACGGAATTTCGGACACGCACAGCGCCGCGGACGCGCCGATCATGGCGGGCGTTTCGGGGCTGCAGTCGAAGTCAACGGACATGACGGTGGCGACGACGCTCACGTCGTTGCGCATTCCCTTGGGGAACAGAGGGCGCAGCGGGCGGTCGATCAGGCGGGAGGTCAGGATGGCCTTTTCGCCCGGACGGCCTTCGCGGCGGTTCCACGAGCCCGGAATGTGGCCGACGGAGTAGAGCTTCTCCTCGTAATCGACGCTCAGCGGGAAGAAATCGATGCCGGGACGCGGGGTCTCGGACACGGTGGCGTTGACGAGTACGGCGGTATCGCCGTAGCGGACGAAGGTGGAACCGGCGGCCTGCTCGGCGTACTTGCCGAATTCGAGCGTCAGGGTTCTTCCGCCCAGCTCCATGGAATAGCTTTTGAACATGGTGTTCCTCCTTATCATGGTCGGGAAAGCCTTTTCTATAACCGGAATCACAAAAAGAACATGACGCCGAAGACTTGTCCCCGCAGGGATGCCGCGCGGCCGACGACAGAAGCCCGTCGCGCCGCATCCCTACGGCGAGGTTCGTTTTCGGATCCGGAGACAACCTTGGATGATGGAAAAGCCGCCGCCCGGTGCTCCCGGGCGACGGCACATGCCGCATCGCTCAGGCGACAAGCCGGGGTGGCTTACTTACGCAGGCCGAGCTTCGCGATCAGGCTACGATAGCTTTCGATATCGGTCTTCTTCAGATAGTCCAGCAGACCTCTGCGCTGACCAACCATCAGCAGCAGGCCGCGGCGGGAGTGGTGATCCTTCTTGTTGAGCTTGAGGTGCTCGTTCAGGTGGTTGATGCGGGCGGTCAGCAGCGCGACCTGCACCTCGGGGGAACCGGTGTCGCCCTCATGGCGGCCATACTCGGCGATGATGGAACTCTTGTCGATAGTCATGGTGTGTATCCTCCCTGTTTCGTATTCCCGCAAACGAAGCATGCCGTCGGGATCGTCGGCAAACCGCGCTCACGGATCAATCGGCGCAAAACGCCATTCATTATTCTACCACAGATGGCGGCCTTTGTAAACGCCCTGCCGCGCATTAATCCAAATTTAAGGTTCAGAGACGGCAAAACGAAGGCCGTTCTCCCTCGCGAAAGCGGCCACACTGCCGCCCGCGGGCGCGTAGATGGTCAGATTTTCACAGCCCTCAAACGCGTCCGGCGCAATTTCCGCGTTGGCGGAAGCGAAGAAGACGAACAGCAGCCCCTCGCACTCCGCGAACGCGCGGCTCTCGACGGCCGTCAGGCTTCGCGGTAGACGCACGGTCTGGACGTTCGGGCAGCCCGCGAGGGCTTCGGATTCCAGCGTCCGCACGCCCTCGGGCAGCGAAAGCGCGTCGGAGGTGAGGACGAACACGCGGCATTCGTCGCTTCCGCCCGAGAACGAAAGCCGGATCGTCGCGCTTCCGGAACCGACGGCGCGCACCACGCCATCCTCAACGGTCACAGCGCTTTCATTGTCGCTCGTCCACTGAAGCCCCTCCGTCGCCTTTTCGGGCAGCCGCACGAAGTCCAGCACGTCGCGCTCGCCTATGGGAAGGTACAGCGTGTGTGCCCGAAGTGCGGCCCGCTGCACGACCGCCGTGCCGGGGTAGGCTTCGCCCAGATTCAGATAGACCTCGCACTCCCTTGATGAAAAGCGCGCGTGGTAGTATCCGTACAGATTGCTCATGTGCTGATTCTGCGAGTACCAGTCCTGAAAGGCGCTCTTCAGACTGAAGGTTGTTTCGCCCGTGAGATACAGGGCGGCGTAGGCGGTTCCCTCCGTTACCAGCCGGGAAAGCTGCGCGTGAAAATCCGCTTCGTCCGAAACGCCGACCATCAGATTCCGGCGCAGCCCGGCCAGCTCGTCGGACGTGCATTCAGGCATGACGCCGCGCTCCCTTGCCCAGCTGTGATCGAGGGCCATCTGCTCGTCGGTAAGGCCGAAATAGCTGTGCTTCTCATACCCGCCGCCGATCGGATCGTCCCACGTGCAGTCCACGTGATACCAGCTGCCGTCCAGCCTCACAAGGTTCCACGCGTGACTCACGCCGTTCGCCGTGCCGGAAAGATACACGCTCTCAATGCCGATTTCGTGAAGCAGCAGATCATACGCCAGCGCGTAGCTCTGACATACGCCGACGCCCTCGAGAAGCACGCCGTTGGCATAATAATAGGTATAGCTTGTGTCGTAGTTCGCGTTGTAAATCAGCCAGTCGTGCAGCCAGAGGGCGCGGGAATACTCGCTGCGCCCCGCGCTCCTCAGGCATTCCGCCGCCAGCTGCCGCACCTTGCCGGGCACGGTTTCCGCGTCGTCCGCCGCTTCCGCGGGAAATACCTCGAAAATCTGGCTCTGCCATCCGATGTACTCGCCCGCTTCATCGTGCACCGCAACCAGAAGCATATACTGGCCGGAGCTGTGCGCCGGCGTATAGGTAAGAGAGGGATTTACGCTTCGTTCGCGCCTGTATATATTGGAAAGCGAGCCCGTGTCGCCCTTCCGGTAAAAGACGTTAAACACATAGCTGTAATTTCCGTCGCCGCCGGCGGCGTGAACGGTGAACGTCGCGGGACGCCCAGAAACCAGATAGCGCGTGTCCGCATCCAGATAGGCAACCGTCAGCTCGTCCAACCGCGCCCGCGTGGTCTGCGCGCGCCAGCGGCCGCGCTCGACAATGCCGCCGCGGTATTCAACCGTCTCCGGTGCTTCCGCCCGCGGTGAGGAAAAGGGAAGCAGGAGCGCGCAGAGCGCGAGCAGCGCGGAGAATATGCGTTTCATGGCGTTCGCCCCTTTCACGGCTTATTTCATAATAAGGCACCATTGCACAATGCGGCGGCGTGTCGGGCGGCGTCTCTTCCGCCGCCTGCGGCATGCGGATTTCTCGATTTGCCTCAAGTAAACCTTCGAAATACGCGTTTGCGTCTGACGAAAAATCCATTCGCCGGCCGCCTCATTTGTGCGGCGCTGACATAAATAAGAATACCATTATCAATGACATATTGTCAAGAACTCAAAGGAAGTGTCTTGTACTTTTGGAAACGATATGGTATAAATATGTCGACGGATTACACCGGAAGGAGACGACGCGATGTTTACAATGCCCAAGCCGCCCTATCTGGGCGCGGCGTATTATCCGGAGGACTGGCCGGAGAGCGAAATTGATCGAGATATTGAAAAGCTGCATGCCTTTGGCATCACCTGTGTGCGCATCGGCGAGTTTGCGTGGCACCGCATGGAACCGAAGCCGGGCGAATACGATTTTTCCTTCTTCCGCCGCGTGGTAGACAAGATGAAGCAGGCGAATATCGCCGTTGTCATGGGAACGCCCACCGCCACGCCGCCGCGCTGGTTCACCCGCGACTGGCCGGACGCGCTGCGGCTGGATCCGGACGGACGGCGCGTGGATCACGGCGGACGCCGGCACTGCTGCTCCAACAATCCGCACTACAACGAAGCCAGCATGCGCATTGTGGAGGAAATGGCGAAGGAATTCGCAAGCGACGAAAACATCATCGGCTGGCAGATTGACAACGAGATCTACACGGGAAACGCCGGCTGCTTCTGCCCCGAGTGCGTGAACCGCTTCCGCGCCGCGCTGAAAAAGCGCTATGGCACAATCGACAACCTGAACAATGCGTGGAATCTGAATCTGTTCAGCCAGTGGTACGATTCCTTTGAGGAAATTCCCGCGCCGCGCAACGCGTGGCACAACCCGCATCTGAAGATGGAATGGCAGACGTTCCAGAACGATTCGCACATCGGGTTTGTTCACCGGCAGGCGGAGATTCTGCACCGGTACGTCAAGGTTCCCGTGGGCACGGACACCATGCCCGTGAACGGCATGGATTACCGCCGTCTCACCGAAAAGCTGGACATTGCGCAGTTCAACCACTACAATACACCCGAGAACCTGCATTTCTGCGCCTTCTGGCACGACTATATGCGCACGTTCCTCAATCATCCCTTCTGGAACACGGAAACCGCCACCTGCTGGAACGGTTCAACGACGATTACGCAGAGCGTGAAGCCCGACGGCTTCTGCCGCGCGAACTCGTGGCTGCCGATTGCGCTGGGCGGCGAGGCGAACATGTACTGGCTGTGGCGCACGCACTGGGCAGGGCATGAGCTGATGCACGGCGCGGTGCTGGACACCAGCGGCCGGCCGATGCTCGCCGAGGAAGAAGTGAGGGAAACGGCCGCGGGCTTCCGCAAGGCCGCGGATTTCGTGCGCGAGACGAAGGTTGCGGCGGATGTGGCGATTCACTTTACCTCGCTCAACTGGAACATGTTCGAGCAGCAGGGCATCGTGAAGGGACTCAATTATCAGCAGAGCGTCGTCGGGCGGTTCTATAAGCCGCTCATCGATCTGGGTCTGCGCCCCGACGTGATCGACGCGCACGCGGCGCTGGACGGCTACCGCGTCGTGTTCAGTCCGCTGATGCTGACGCTGGAGGAGGCCGGACTTCCGCAGCGCATGGAGCAGTGGGTGCGCGAGGGCGGCACGTGGATCGTCGGCCCGCTGAGCGACGAGCGCAACCGCGACGGCGCGCGCTATACCGACTGCCTGTACGGCATGCTGGAACGCCTGATGGGCGTCGAGTGGAAATACGCGCTGCCCGACACCGAGGGACGCACGGCCGCCGCGTGGACGGACGGTACGCCTATGCCCGCCGACACGTGGTTTGAGGTGTCCAATCCCGGCAGGGCGGAGTCGCTCGCGACCATCGTGAAGGGACACCGCGCCATCCTTGGCAAGACCGTCGTCGCCCGCAGCCGCCTCGGCAAGGGACAGATCATCCTGCTGGGCGCGCTGCCTGCCCCCGAAACCACCCGTCTGCTTGCGCAGAAGCTGCTGCCCGACGCGGGCGTGTGCCTGCCGGAGGTCGTGGGCGAGGTGATTGTTTCGCCGCGCAGGGGCGCGCTGAACGGAGAAATCGTTCTGGAATACGCGGGAAAGCCCGCGTCCTATACGCTGCCCGCTCCGGCGGTCGACCTGCTTACCGGCGAAGCGCTCGCGGGAACGGTGGAGCTTGAACCCTATCAGGTGCTCGTGCTGAAGCGGTAACGGGCAAAAAAACACAAGCGGCGCGATTCCATTTCGGCAATCGCGCCGCTTGTGTTTATATGGAAGTTATTTCAGCGCGTAGGTCAGCGCGCGAATCAGCGCGTCCGCGTCGGCGGCGGAGAACTGGAAGATCGCGCCGTCGGAGCGGAGGATGAGCGAATGCTCCGCGTCCAGCTCGGAGACGGAGAAGGATACGTCCGACTGCGCGTCCGCGGTCTGTACGGAGACGGTCAGCACCGGCTCATCGGCATGCTCGGGAACGGAGGTCAGCGCGTCCTCGGCTTCCAGCGCCAGCAGGTGGGAGACGATTTCGTCATAGGAATCGGGGCTCCACTCGTTTCCGTCCAGCGACGCGCACCGCACGGTCGTTGTCCTCCTGCTGCGCCATCCAGTTGATGGCGTTGACGAGCAGGTCGGCGTTCGCGCCGGACACCATGGCGTTCACGTTGTCGGTGGCGAACTGCGCGGAGGCGAACCAGACCATGTGCGCTTCGTCCTTTGAGGTAGCGGCCGCCACGTCAAACGGGCCGTCCGTGTCGCCTTCTTCTTTGTCATAGGTCGTCATGCCGTAGCCGGACTTCTTGGAGAACGCCGAATCGGACGTGGAAAGCAGCGGCGTGTAGGAGAAGCCGTCGCCGGCAGAGACGATGCCCTGCGCGATGGGGAAAAGGATGTAGTAGCCGCCGTCCCGAATCGCCTGCGTGATTTCGGTTTCGCCGATTTCCGGAAGCAGGTAGACGGGATTGCGGTAGTAGCGGTTCTGAGAGGTCTCCACAACCATGCCGTCCGTCAGCGTCATGCCCATGTGCTCGCACACGGAGAGCAGGTTTTTCATGCTGTCCGACTCCATGCAGTCGGTCGTCAGCAGGACGTTGCCGCCCGCGTCCAGATAATCGATCAGCAGCGCGGCTTCATCCTCGCTGAGGTCGGACGCGGGCGCGTTGATCAGAATCAGCCCTGCGTCCTCCGGCACGGCTTCCACGTCCATCAGGTGCAGCGACTCAAATTCGAAGTTGTCCGCCTTGATGGCTTCCGTGAAGGTTTCGCTCAGCTCCGCTTCGCTGTGGCCGGAGAGCGTGTAGATCTTCGTCAGCGAATTGCTGGAAACGTAGTTGATCGCGGCCGTCAGCGCGTTTTCGCCGTCGAACACCGTGTCGTACAGATAGTCGTAATACTGCGAATAGCCCATCTGCACATAATAATAGTACGTATCGTAGTTGTCGGACTTCAGCTGCTTGAAGATGTCCGAATAATCCACATAGCGCGAGCGGTCGCCGCAGGCAACCACGACGCTGTTGGAGCGCACCGTGCCGCTGGTATATTGCCTGGCGAAGTTCGGATAGAGAACCGGGTCGACCGTCTCAACGGTGATGTGCGCCGACGCGCCTTCATAGCGCTTGAGCAGGCTCAGAATCGTCGTGTTTTCGTTGCCGGACGAAGCGATCAGCGAAAGCGTCACGTCCTTTTCCAGCGCGTTCGTGATGCGCTTCGTCTGGTCGGACAGGGTGTACAGCTGGTTTTCCGTGAAATCCGGGTGCGTGACGGTTTCCGGCAGCGCGGAAACGAGCAGGTTCACGGCAATGGCAATCGCCACCACAATCGCCGACGCGACCGCGGCATAACCGCCCGCGCGCACGGAGCGACTGCCGAAGTGCTTTTTGAAAAACGCGTTCATCAGCTCCACCTCCGTTTTTCCAGCGTTTCCGTGGTAAAGAACAGGAACACGCCGATGATGGACAGGTAGTACACGATGGCGGTCAGATCGAACATGCCGCCGATGGTTCCATAAAAGCGTTCAAACAGCGACAGCTTCTTCATCAGCGCCGGGAACAGGCCGGAGAAGGCCGAAGCGTCGATGGCGTAGGCAATCAGCAGCGCGCCGACCAGCGCCGCGGCGGTCAGAAACGCGACCGATAAATTCTTCGTGAACAGATACACAATCGCCGCGAGCACCAGCGCCAGCGCGCTCAGCGCAATCAGCGAGGACGAGGACGCGGTGGATACGTAGCTGGCGAGCGAGGTCATGAAATACGTGATCAGCATGATCACCAGCGTGACCACGGCGCTGGTCACCTGATTTTCGGTGACGGAGGAAATGAACATGCCGATGGACGTCAGGCACGCGCCCAGCAGGAAGAACATCAGAATGGACGCGTAGGCCGAGCGCATGTCCACATGGCCGTAGCCGGACAGGAGCAGCGGATAGACGCTTACGTATCCTACCGCTGAAAAGGAGCGTGACGGCGATGAACGGAAAGCGGCAAAAGCAGATAAAAGCCTTTCAGGTGGAGGAATTCGGAGAAGAAAAAGGCGGCGAGCTGTTCGGCAAACAGACGAAAACGCTTGACGAGTTGATCAAGACTCAGAAAAACAAGTCCGCAAGGCAGATGAAAACGCTGGCCGGGACAATCCTTCCCTGCATAGCGCTGTATAAGACGCTCTCCACAGACGGCCTTTCGCAGGAAGCCGCCTATGTGTATATGCGAGCGTACATGCTGGATAAGGCCGCCGCGCAAAAGCATGCCTCCATGGCGGGAATGGAAGCTGTGCCGGGCTTCTACGCAATCTACAGCCGTATCTTTCTGAACGTCATGCGCAAGAGCGACTCGTGGGAAAGCACGCAGCGGCGCGAGAAAAATTTCTTCGACGTCACGATTCAAAAATGCCTGTGGCATACGGCCTGCGCAGAAAACGGCTGCCCGGAGCTGTGCCGCCTGTTCTGCGATTCCGATAACGTGGCATACGGTGGCCTGAAAAAACTCGGCTTCGCCCGCACCAAAACACTGGGCTGCGGCGATGCTTGCTGCGACTTTCACTTTTTCAGGAAATAAAACGGCGCCATCTCTAAGATGGATACCTTTCGGCGCTTCCGCAGAAGCTTTGCACGGCGAAATTTACAAGGCTTCGGTTGACAAAGACGCGGGGATGAATATAATATTCTAATGTTGGTTTTTGTCCCCGTACCTCAGCAGGATAGAGGGTCCGCCTCCTAAGCGGCAGATTGTTCGATTCCTTCGAGCAGTGAAAATTGCATAAATCTTAAAAATGTCTCAGTAGCTCAGCTGGATAGAGCACAC
>OLSB01000493.1_pt1 | contig 44567 bp, 36 predicted proteins | sample 1672071 | NCBI WGS metagenome assembly OLSB01 (sample SAMEA3136642, study PRJEB25190) | human gut metagenome | biome: human gut; feature: human-associated habitat; material: faeces | place: Austria | collected 2013 | reverse complement strand
CTCGACGCCCCGCCCCTGCGCTGCATTACAAAAATTGACAATACCACCCCAGCACCGGCTCACCAAACAGCATGGCAAGCACGATGCCGGCGCAGAGAAACGGGCCGAAGGCAAAATGGTCTTTTTTATCGGCTTTTTTGGCGGCCAGCAGGTACATACCGTACACGCCGCCGCCCAGGATGCCGAAAAACATCGCCAGCAGGGTATTTTGCCAGCCCAAAAACAGCCCGGCGGCTGCCATCAGTTTGATATCGCCGCCGCCGAACGCACCGTCAATGGCAAGGCAGAGCAAAAACATCGGCACGCTGACGCAGACTGCACCGATGATATGCCCCCGCCAACCGGCGGGGGAGAGCACCGTGCCTGCCACGCCGCAGACCGCCAGCGCGAAATTCAGCCGATCGGGGATGGTCTGCGTCTCGGCATCGATGAGCGCAATGCTTAAAAGAATGCCGCAGACCGCCAGCGCCAGCAACGCCGCCCAACTCATGCCGAACAGCCCGTCCGGCAGGCCGAGTGCCGCGCCGTACTGCCGGGTACACCCCAGCGCCAGCACGCCGCCCAAAACTTCCACCAGCAGATACCGCGCCGGAATATGTGCGCCGCAGTGGCGGCACCGCCCGCGCAGGAACAGCCAGCTGAACACCGGGACCAGATCCGGCGCGTCCAGCGTGCGGCCGCACCGGGGGCAGATGCTGCGGCCTTTCAGCGGGTCCATGTTCCGGGGCAGCCGCCAGGCCACAACATTCATAAAGCTGAACAGCGCCGCGCCCAGCAGAAACCGGATCAGACCCAGCAGGCACTCAAGAAGCAGCATGGCCGACCTCCGCGCTGTATTGCAGCCGATCCTCCGCGCGGAACACGCGGTAGCCCTCGGCGGCGTCGTAGATGGCGTACATACCGTTTTCGCAGTAGAGCAGTTTTTCCACCGTGTAGCCGTTGCCGCCGATCTGCAAAAGCGTCACGGTACCGGGCAGTGCGCCCAGTGTCTCAATGGCATCGGCCACACCGTCGGCAAAGCCGTCAGGGCTGGTCTGGTCGGCATAGGGGCGGCCTGTGGCGTAATACTGGGCCGATACGGCCCCCGCCGCCAGCCGAGCCGCCTTGACCTGGGCCAGCGCCTCCCGGGCGCGGGCCTGGTAGCGCAGTTCTGCCGCGCCGGTGACGACCGTATAGATAACCGCCGCCAATGCCAGCGCAACAGCCAGTTTTTCCGAGAAGGCGGCCTTGGCCCACCGTTCCCCGGTTTTGCGCAGCCATGCGCCCAGTCGTGCTGCCAGCATCGTTTCACCCCTGTACTTTATATAATAACGCACTATTCAGTATACCGTGGAAGGACACTGTTTGCAAGAAAATCCGCAAAATTTCCTCATTTTTTGTTGCAAAGTAACGCCAAATGGGCCGAATCCATGCGGATATTGCCGCAGACCACAATATTTAGTGTGATTTTTTTGAAATATCGCACTTCCTTGTTGCGAAAACGTCACAGGCTTAGTATAATAACATCATATATAGTCTGTTATTGTGTCTATCTGTCAGGATTTTTTAGATATGCAGGGAGCATCTATGCTGCATCAACGCAAAAACAAAAAGCGCACCGGCGGTTTTACGATGGTAGAGCTTATGGTCGTGCTGGCCATTATGGGCATATTGGCTGCGCTGGTGGGCGGCGGCCTTATCGCCTACACCCGCCTGGCCCGGTTTGAGAAAAACGAGGCCAACGCCCGCACGCTGTTCCAGGCGGCGCAAATCTCGCTGACCCGCATGGATACTGCGGGCGAGCTGGATGCGTTCTGCGCCGATGTTGAGGATCAGGGCAAGGCGGGCACGCACTTTACCGATGATGTTGTCATCACCGATGCCGCCGGGAATGAGGTGCGCCGCCGCACGGCCAGTGAGCTGAACAACGGCATCTACGCGCTGTACTACGATAAGACCGACGGCACGGGCCAGAACGAGCTGGTCCGGCGGCTGCTGGACGATTATATCTACGATGATTCGATGTTTAACGCCGCCATCTGCGTGGAGATCGACCGGGCCAGCGGGCAGGTGTACTCGGTGTTCTATGACACGAACTCCGACAAGCTGCGCTTTGCCGCGGACGGCGTGGCCGACGCAACCGATATCACCGACCGCAGCTATGACCACCGCCGCAATGACAGCCTGGTGGGTTACTACTCGGCCGAGGACCGCGTCAACGTGGTGGAATTGCAGCAGACGAAGCTGAAAGTCAAGAACCCGCGCCTGTCCAACGGCGAGACGTTGACCCTGAGCTGGGGCGGCAACTCCAACCTGGCCGACATGGACACTGTCTACACGGCAGTGGCTTACCAGGCCGAGAAAAACGGCCTGACCGGCTACAAAATTGCCGATGAATCGAAGCCGCTGTTCTCCATCGAGATCAAGCGCCCCAACACCGAACAGCAGGTGCTGGCGGAACTGGAAACCACCGTCTACACTTACAGCGCCGACGGCACAAGGACCGAGACCAAGCGCACCATGCGCTATCCGCTGAGCTACAACAAGGGCAACTTTGTCCTGACGCTGGACGCCATGGCCGATGCCTCGCTGCTGCGCGCCTGTGAGAAAGATACCAGCACCGCCGACAACGACCTGTACAGCATCACTCGCTTGCTGGCCGAGCCGGAGAATATCATCATCCGCTTGCAGGCTGCCCCGCGGGACGAGTATGCCGACAGCTACACCGCCAGCAAGAGCGAGGACTCCAACGCCGAGAACACGCTGTTTGCCATTGACGGCACCAAAACCGACGCAGAACTGAAATATTTCCGCCACCTTTACAATGTCCGCTGGGCCAAAAACTGGGGCGATGCGAAAGCCACCTACACCCTGAAAGGCCAGGGCATGGGCGCCAACGGCCTGAACTGGACCGGCGGCGGCGTCACCGTCTACACGGCGGCGGGTGTGGGCAAAAACCCCGAGGCCAAGGTCCCCGGTCAGACCGACCCGGTGGCCTGGCCCACCATCCCCGCGCTGGGGGAAAATATCACCCTGCAAAGCGAAACGACTGTGGCCGGCACGGCCCGCGTGCCGATTCTCAACTTGCAGCTGCGCGGCAATTCGGTCGCGGCAGTTGACAAGACGAATGAGAACCCGCTGGACCGCTATGTAGGCCTGGTGGGCGAGAACAATGGCACGATCTCCCACATTACGCTGCGCGACGCCGACGTGCAGGTCAACACCGAAATCAAGGCGCTGACCACCGGGCAGAACGTGCCCGAGGGCGGTATCCGCCTGACGAACACGACCTACTTAGCCGAACTGCCGGAAGGCGACACCGCCCGCCGCGACGGTGTGCGCGCCGTGGGTGCGCTGTGCGGCGTCAACACCGGCACACTGCAGGACTGCACGCTGCTCCACGGCACCAACAACGCCTACAAGGCGCAGGTGCTGGCCACGCTGCATTTTGACGACGATACGACCGAAAAGACTCGCATCCCTGACGCTGCGAACAAATACTACGAGCACGAGCCGCAGGGCATTGGCGGCCTCGTGGGCGTTGCCATACCCAAAAACGATGCAGGCACCAAGCTGGAAAACCTGACCGTGGGCGAGAACGTTACGGTGGCGGGCCTGCTGGTGGACGACGATACCACCGACACCACCGACGAACCCGGCGAAGCAGGGGAAAAGGCCCGCTATACCGCTGTGGCCGCCGACGCGGGCGACACGAAAACGGCCACCCGCTGGCGCAGTGTCGGCGTGGGCGGCGTGTTCGGCACGCTGGATGCAGGCAACCTGAAAACCGACGATAAAACGGTCATTGCCAACGCAGCCAATGTCACCGGCAGCGGCTTTGTGGGCGGCGTTGCGGGCAATCTGTACAGCACCGATACCGCTGCCGACGGCACGATAAAGACAATCGTAAACAGGCTCGCCAGCACCGGCACGGTCAGCGCGGGCGTGAACTATCAGGGCGACAACACTAAGACCGAGCACAGCCTGGTGCTGGGCCAGTTCTTCGGCGGCATTGCGGGCTACACCCAGGATGTCGTGCTGGCCAACTGCACCAGCACTGCCCACGGTACGATGACCGAGACCGACCTGCGCAGCCAGGTGGATGCAGGCTACGCCAGCGACGGCACGCTGAACGACAACAGCCCCCTCAAGGGCGATTTCGTCGGCGGCCTTGTGGGCTTTGGCAAAAATATCCTGCTGCAGAACAGCCGCACCGAGAAAGGCTATGTCCTGGGCAGCCGCTTTGTCGGCGGCCTGGCGGGCGGCTTCACCGGCAGCACGCTCCACGCAGACAGCGCCGCCAACACCAGTGATGTGTTCGGCAACCGCTATGTGGGCGGCATCGTGTCGGTCAACGGCAGCGGCAGCATCATCCAGACCAGCACCAACAGCGGCCTCGTTGCGGGCCTGGGCAAAAATGCAGCCTACGTCGGCGGCATCGTCGGTGTCAACGACGCCACCTGGGGCGCGGACGGCGCCGCCCAGGCCGAAGAAGCGCAACTTGTCAACTGCACCAACAGTATGTCCGGCGACAATGCCACCGACAGCCGCCGCATCCGCCTTTTGCAGGCATTGAGCACCCACGCGGGCATCACCGAGTATGCCAATTATGTGGGCGGCCTGGTGGGCTATAACGGCACCAGGGGCAGCGTGACCTGGGATCAGTACGCCACCCCGACGCTGGGCGCGATCTTGTACGGCGACACCTTCGTCGGCGGCCTGGCGGGCTACAACGATGGGAACGCTGCCATCATCAACACCAGCGGCAAGCCCCTGACTATCCGCGGCCAGATCGTGGCCGACGGTGACGCCGTGGGTGGCCTGATCGGCCTGAACACCGCACCCGTCCTGCCCACCGCCACCGTGGCGGCTACCCGCGTCGAGGGCGTCCACTTCGTCGGCGGCGTCATCGGCGCAAATATGCCGGTGGGCAGCTTCACCGTGCAGGACACCCTCGGCAAGGCGGGCGCACTGACCACCACGGTCACGGCGGGCCGTGTCCGTGCGGACGGCGTGGCGGGCGGCATCATCGGCTACAACCGCCTGCTGGCAGCCCTGCCGCAGAACGTGACCCATGCGGCCATGCTGCCCACCTTCAGCGACGATAATGTGCTGACCGACAGCACGGCCGTGACCAGCAGCGGCGCAGCGGTCTGCCTTGAAAACTTCACCAATACCTTCAACCTCGAGGCCAACGCCTACGTCGGCGGCATCCTTGGCTATAACGATGCAGCGACGAATCTGACCGTCCGCAATGCCGTCAACGGCAGCAGCAGCAACGCGCTGGCCGTCGGCGGTCTGAGCATGGGCACCGACGACACAGCTCACCGGCTGTACCAGGGCGTCAAGCTGCTGAGCCTGAACCAGAACTACGAGTTCGGCGAGACGCGCGGCTACCTGGCGGGCGGCATCATCGGCTTTGCCGCCAAAAATACCACGCTGGAAAACTGTACGAGCTACGGCAACATTGCCCACGCCTGCGCGGCGGGCGGCCTGACCGGCTGGAACGACGGCACGATCAGCGGCGGCATGACCTGCGCTTCGCTGGGCAGCCAGCAGGCGGGCTACCTGTACCTGGGCGGCATCGCGGGCGTCAACACCCGCAGCATCGCCAACGCGGCCCCGGATCAGGGCGTTGTGCTGCGCGGCAATCAGGTCATCGGCGGTATCGCGGGCATCAACATGAGCGGCGCGGCGGTCACGTATGACCAGGCCGCTACCCCCGCCGCGTCGGTGGTCGCTACCTACTGCGCGGGCGGTGTGGCAGGTGTCAACTGCGGCACCATCACGCTGGGCAGCACTACCCAGCTGAACTTCACCGTCACGGCCACGACCTACGCGGGCGGCATCGCGGGCAGCAACAACGCCCGGGGCAGCACGCGGGGCCTTATCACCGGCGGCGTGCCGATGGCCCAGGTCACGGCTGCGACCTACGCGGGCGGCGCTGCGGGCATCAACTATGCCGATATCCGCAATGTCAACAACCAGGCCCCGGTGCGTGCCAACGATACGCTGGCGGGCGGCATTGCGGGCCAGAACGCGGCGGGCGGCGTCATTAACGGCTGCCGGGATACGAACCGCGAAGTCTACGCCACCAACGGCGTGGCGGGCGGCATCGCGGGCACCAACGCGGCGGGTGCGGCCATCCGCAATGCGGAAATTACGGCGGGGGCCACCATCACCGCCGCCAACGGCGCGGCGGGCGGCTTTGCGTCGGAGAACAGCGGCCTGATCGAGAACGGCACGGTCCGCGGCGGTACCATCAACTTTACCGGCGGCACCATCGGCGCGGTGGCGACCTACAACCGCAAGGGCGGCATCATCCGCGGCACGGCGGTGGCGCAGGACGCCAAGGTGCACCTCAACGGCCCGGCCACCATCGTGGGCGGCATTGCGGGCCGCAATGAGCCGGGCGAGGGCACGACCGACGCGGCATGGATTGAAAACGCCGCCGTCAACGCGGGAGCACTGGACTTGAACGGCCTGACCGTCAACGCAAACCTCGTCACCCTGGGCGGCGCAGTGGGCAGCAACGCGGGCAAGGTCAAGGGCACCAACGTCACCCTCAGCGTGACCGAGGGCGACAAACTGGAACGATATCAGAATTTGGGCGGCGTCGCAGGCCAGAACGACGGTACCCTGGATACGTGTACCTATCAGGGCACGCTGGGCCTGGCCAGCGCCAAGGCTGACGGCGATTTTGCCTGGGGTGCGGCCAGCAGGGACGGCAACACCATCGGCGGCATTGCGGGTGTCAACAACGGCACGGTGCAGAGCTGCGCGGTCCCGGCCATCGTATTGCAGGCGCGCGGCTCCAACAACGTAAGCTCTTTGCAGACCGACGCGCAGAAGCTGGACAATGCCACCCACGTAGGCGGCATTGCGGGCCGCAACAACGGCACCATCAGCGCCAGCTATGTGGCGACCGACGCAAACGGCAAGAGCATCATTGCGGCGCGGTACGGCTTTGTGGGAGGCGTGGCAGGCTCCAACAGCGGCAGCATCACAAACAGCGGCAGCCAGCAGGCGCAGGCACTTGTCAGCAAGGTCAACAACGAGTGGCTCCCCCTGAACACCGACGACGCCAACACAGGCATCAACGCCATGGTGGCCGAACTGACAAAGACGGACGGTACTTACACCGGCTTTAAAGGTGTGGATACCGTGGGCGCTGATGATTACGGCTATGGCAGTGTGTACCTGACCGAGAACAAAGCGACCACCTCCGGCGGCCGGTGGGGGACGACGACCACCACCAAGGCGGGCCTGGCTGCCAACGACCTGACCGTCGTGCTGCGCGGCAATAATAATGTGGATAACAATGACAGCCAGCGCGGCAGCGGCTACCTGGGCGGCATCACCGGCTATAACTCGGTGGCGGGTGCAATCACCGACAGCGCTACCGGCCGCTGGTTTGTCTACGGCGATAACATCAGCAAGGCGTCCACCATCGGCGGCATTGTCGGCACCAATATTTCCAGCAAAGACCTGACCACGCTGGTCAACTGCGCGGCGGTGCGCCGGTATACACGGCTCAGCTCCAACAAAAACGATGATAACACGACAAATGAACATATTGGCGCTAAGGCCACGCGCATTGAGGTCCATGTCGGCGGCATCATCGGCCACCAGGGTAACGACCGCGACGACCTGTGGGCGCTGAGCAAGTGCGTCAACTACGGCACGGTCTACAACAGCCGTTCCAACAACATCGGCGGCATCGTCTCCTACTGGACGGACTATGGCGGCACGATCGAGTACAGCTTCAACTTCGGCGACCTGCTGACAAATATGAATGATAATTGGGACAGCTGCGGCACCATGGGCGGTATCGCGGGCTACTTTGATGCGCCTGTCAAGAATACCTCCGCCAATATCCTGCACTGCCAGAACCATGGCTCAATGAAGGGAACGAATAATAAAAGTGCGAACGATATCGGCGGTATCTTTGGCAAGGTGCAGATGGCAGATAAGACCGACCCCATGACCATCAATGTATACGACTGTGTCAATGGCAGTACGGTTGAAATCAAAGCACAGTCTATGGCGGTTGGTATTTTCGGTTATCTGGGGCCGTGGGATACGCGCGGCTCTACAATCGATAATGTTATCGTCAATATTGACCGCTGCCGCAACTATTGTACGAATATGAGCGCCAGCGCCGGCTACATAGTCGGCATCGTCGGCAGCCGTGGCGGCGGCGGCAGAAGTACGCAGCCTACGACGCTGAACAACTGCTTCTCGCTGGTAGGCGGTGATAACTGGCACCCGCTGGCCTATGACAGTCCCGTTGCTGCCGTAGAGAACATCAAGGGTTCAAATAACTATTATATTGACGCATATAGTAAGGATGGCAAGAGCGCTTGGAACGCGCAAGCCCGGAATGAACGCTGGTTGGGCCACACAAGTACCAATTTGACAAACTTTATATGGTCTGGTGCAGACAGCCGCTTTACGGAAAGCATGGAAACCAAAAACTGCGGCGGTCGTCGTTTGAACCTGGGCAAAGACACCACAGACAACAGCTATTTTGCCATGCTGGCGGTGCCAAACAATACGAATGATAACACAACGTATGACCTGTCCCGGGTTGTCTACAACACGGCTTATATCCATGTAGATGCAACGGATACATGGAAGCGTACAGTGAAAACAAAAGATGGCGATGTGTTGGGCAATATCCTGCTCCGTTTTACCGAGACAAACGACAGTATCAAGGGCTCAAGCGGCCAGAACATCCCCAGCAATGGCGATATTACCGATGAAGTCATCCAAAATTATTATAAGTATGTGTTGGAGGCCAATGAACCGAACCAGATCCCCGAATCCATCACGATCCAGCGCAGTGAGGAGACTAAGGACGGCACCGGTGCAGTGTATGGCCGCTATCTCGTAAGCTGGACCGCCCCGAAGCAGGACGCCGCCCACGGCCCGGCCATGTACTATAAGCTGGAAGTGTACAAGACCGACGCAAGCGGCATTGTGACCGATGCCACCCCCATACACACGGCCATGGTCTACGAGACGAAGTACACCTTTGATAACGACCCGGACCGCGACGGCTGGATCGGCAACTTTGTCGTGCGCATTACCCCCATGAACAGCAAGGGCGGCGGTACATCCCGCGATTCTGCGGTGCAGACCTTCGCCCAGACACTGCCCAAGCCGGAAATTGAAGTACGGCTCAAGCGTACCGGCACGGGCAACATATACTATCAGACAGTTGTGCTGACAAACTATGACGAATATGTCAGAATCGCCAATGACCAGTGGAAAGTTGATTTTAAGTATGTGGGCGGCAGCTCCGGCAGCTTTAGCAAAGGCAAGAGTGAGCAGACCATCACCAACGGCTTGGACAATATCAGAACCCTGACTGCTATTGCTAACCCGAGTACCAGCACAGCGCCGTTCATGCGGTCGGAACAGTTCAGCGAGCGTACCGCCATTGCCGGCCCCTTTACAAATCCGGATAGGAACAATGAGTGGAACACCGGCCTGGCGGCTAAGGGCAATGTGACCGTCACAGATCCGACTGTTACAGGAACGACGGTCAATGACCTGACTATCAGCCTGAATTTGTCCTATGCACCGTTTGTGCGGGATGATAACAAGATGCAGGAAGCCCAGCCCATCTACCGCGTCATGCTCGTCGGCAAATACGTCGGCGACAGTGAGACGACGGCCAGCGGCACAAGCCTGACAGGCCAGTATATCACGCTGGCCGCACAGCAGACCCGCGTTGGGGCTGCGGCCACCACCGTGACCTTCCGCAATCTGCCGAAGGAAGCCTTCACCAGCGACTACGAGGATTTGAAAATCGTCGCGGCTCCTGTCGAAAGCGGCATCGGCCCCTCGTACAGCCGTTGGGCAGCTACCGAGGAGGAAGTCACGGCGGCGATTGCCCAGCGAGGCACGAACCCGGTCGCCTACTATGACGGCCTGGAAATCGTGCGCAAGGCAGGCGGCGACGGCTACGAGTACGCCCATATGACCGCGCTGTACTTTGTAGGCAAGGCGTACAATACCAACGACAAAGACAAATCCTATAACGATGTCCTTGCCCCCAGTCAGGTCAAGACACTGCAGACCGGCGTAACCACCCTGCAAGCCCCGACGCTGGACGAGCAGTGGACGAAGGAAGAAGTGCGCGCCGCCAACAAGCTGTATTACACCTTTAGCTGGACCCAGACCACCGACGGCACGAAACCGGATACAACGGAGCAAAAGTACACCATCGAGCTGTACGGCGTGCAGGCCGACGGCAAGCAGGAGACCATCCGCCTGGCAAGCGGCGTGGATTTGGCTAAGAAAGTCACGTTTGACAGCACAACGGGCCGCTACACGCTGGAACTCTGCGTGGACGACGACCTGGCCGAGGGCAGCAAGAGCTGGAAGTACAATAACGTCATTCTCCATGTGGCCCGCGTGTCCGACACGAACGCGCAGATCGGCCTGGCGGACGAGCAGAGCTACGCCGTCAAGACCCGGTTGGATGCCCCCGACGCCCCCGGCGGATTTACCCGCCTGTATGACGAAAACAGCGCCGATGCACTGACATACAGCATCAACTGGCCTGCGGTCGTGGGTGCGGATCATTACACCCTGTACGCCCAGCGCCAGAACGCCGATACCACCTGGGAAACCGTGGAGACCTGGGAGAATATCACAGGCACCCAGACCGAAATCGACATGGAGCAGTACCAGGGCCAGAAACTGCGCTTCTACGTTATTGCCAACCGTGCGGCGGGTGACACCACCGGCTTTGACAGCCCGGATGGCGCACTTTGCGGTCCGCAGGCTGTGAAGTCCCGCGTGGCGGCCCCGACGGTGAGCAGTGCGGCCTTTGCCCCGGCTGCGCCCAGCCAAGCGCAGTTCCTGAATGGCGAAACGCTGCAAATGACAGTCAGCGGCAACACGGCCAGCAGCTACTTCTTTACCGGCTATCTGTTTAAAAATGTGGATGACTATAAGACGATTGCCGCGTTGGCAAATGACTGGCAAACTACCGCTGACTTGGGCAAGGATAAGGCAGACAAGCTGGCTGCATTGCAGACTGCGCTGAATGAAATGCTCAAAAACGGTGACGCCATCTGCATCATCCCCGAAAGTGACCGGCAGAGCGGCGGCGGCACGCCCGCCGGCGGCAGCGGCAACAGCGCGGCCTACAACCTGAGTAACGGCTTTACCATGAAGCCCGAGTATTCCCGCTACTACCTGCTGCCCGCCCTGCGCGCTATGGCAGAGACCGGCAGCGGCATGGAATCCTCCAACTGGTACTACTATGTGGGCGACTATATGGGCAAGCCGGAGGATATGCAGCTGCCCGCCATCAAGCTGGACGCCCCGCATGCAGGCCTGACCACGGTGGGGGTGGATTATACGGTCGATTTGTACGCCAGTGATGCCTACACGAGCACTACCGGCAAAACTGACGAAATAACGCTAAACCGCTTTGCGGTACAATGGCAAGCGGCCAACCGTTATCCGTCCACAGGCACGCCGGACGATGGCAGAGTCAGCAACCTGACCGACTATTATAAGTTCACGGTGACACCGGTGCATGGCACTGCCTACACGATTGAAATGTGGACCTATGATGCCGACAGCGAGGAAAAGAAGGACGATGGCACGCCGGAGCACCTGCGCGGCGAAATCAAGACGGTAAAGAAAACCGTCACGATTGACGGCAACAACTACGAAAAATACCTTGACCCGCAAATCGAAAAGGACGCCGACGGCAATGTGACCCGCACCTGGTACGACCTGAGCGTGATGCCTGTGTTCCAAAAGGACACGACGGATGTTGACCACTGGGAAAGCAAGCCGGAATGGCTCCGTGGCTGTGTAACGCAGGACGACAACGCGAAACCGTACTATCAGGTCAGCGTTGTGGCCGAGCTGGAGGGCGTGGAAAACGACAACGGCGAACCCGCTTACCGCGTATTGCTGCCCGATATGGCCAATGTGCTCACCAGCGGCGATGCCCTGCAAAAGTTTACCACCAGCATCCAGGTCGAGACGATGGCTCACTCCAAGGCCGACGGCAAGACCGTGGGCACGCCAGACGCCGAGGCTGTCACCATCGGCGACGAGACCCAGACCGTCGAGCTGATTGCAGAAGAGCCGACGCCCGACGAAAACACCGAAACCACACAACCGACCGAAACGCCCGCAGAGCCGCAAAACGCGCCCCAGCCCGTGGAGCTGACCGACAAGGCCGGGTAAACTACAACAAAGGAGGTGGCATCATGCGCCGAAAAGCACGCGATATCCTGCGGGGCCAGCAGGGCCTTTCGATGATTCTGGTGCTCTGCATCGGTGCCTTGTTTGTGGCCCTGTCTGCGGCACTGGTGTACGCGGCGTCCGTGTTGACGGCCAACGCTAACCGCCAGCTTTTGGAGCAGGAGGCCTACCAGCTGGCCACCAGTTTTTCCGACGTGCTGGAAGGGGAACTGAACACCCCCACAAGCTCCTTCGCCGCGTTCGTGAATGACAGCTTCATGACCTCCACGGCCTACGGCGGCGATATCTACGGCAGCCCCTCGCAGCCCTACTCCTACACATGGAAAGCTGCCGATGCCGACACGAGCGGTGCGGAGGAAATCACCGTCACGCTGCGCCGCCGCCCGGGCGAGGACGCTGAAAAGCTGAACCTGAGCGGCGTGGGCCAGTCCGTCAGCACCAAAAGCGGCTGGCGCGACCAACTGACCAGCTGGCAGAGCAACGACTATCTGCTGACCGATCTGCAGCTGGACGTGACCGTCACCGCCACCAAGGCGGGGGAGAGCTTCGCCTATACCGTGACCTATGACCGGCAGGTACACTACCCGGTGTCTGGCTACACATTTGACGATAGTACGACGGTTTACACATGGAGCGAGGGCACAAACTCCTTTGCCAGCCCCGGTTTGTCGAGTATCAATATTAAACCGGAGGACGCAGAGCGAATCATTGTGCCCCACTTTGACACCACCAACCCGGATAAGTCCACCATCCATTACACCCGCGGTGCCCGCCAGAGCACCAGCACAGCACAGGAGTGAGCCGCCATGAAACACAAATTGCAAAATCAGCGCGGCGAGACCATTGTCGAGGTTATCGTCTCCTTTATGCTGCTGTTGATGTTCACAGCTATGTTTGTGGTGTCGCTGCGGTACGCCCGGGCCATGTCCCAAAAGGCCGAGACGCTGCGGGAGACGGCCTACGCTTTCTGCGCCGGGCTGTACCCGCAGGAAAAACAGGCCCCCGCCTGGCAGACTGAAAAAACCGGGCAGAGCTTTACCTTCAGCGCGGGCGCGGGGGCCGGGGCGTTCACCGTGGACGGTGTGGAACTGGACCAGGTGGAGACCCAAGCCGAAGTGAGCGAGAACGGCGGCACGCCCACCACCGAGACGCACACCTTCCACCGTTACGCCAAGGAGGCAGGGGAGGCAACGCCATGAAGCAGCTGCAAAACAAGCGCGGCACCACGCTGGTGGAGCTGATCGTCTGTATGGTGCTGCTGTCCATCCTGACGCTGGCGGCGGTCACGCTGATACGCCCCAGCGCCCAGACCTACCGGGATATCCAGCTGCAGACCCGTGCGCAAAACCTGGCCGATGCCCTCATCGAGACGATACGCGGCGAGGTGCTGGACGCCAACGGCTATATCCGCTTTACAAACGGCGCGACGGACAGCGCAAATCTGGACAGCGTGTTTGACGCCCAGACCAGTTACAGCGACGGCACGGCGCTGGAATTCAGCGTCTACCCGAACCATGTGGAGCTGATCGACAAGGACCTTGTACCCGCACTGAAAAACAGCAAGGGCAAGGACTTGTTGACCCAGGCCCAGGCCGAGGAACTGAACGGCTACCTGCATATGCGGTTTTACCAGCAGGAGCAGAGAGATTTCGCCCCCCTGCACGAGAAGGACGGCGAGAAGATCGCCTATGCCTACACCACCGCCTACCCGAAGGAATCCTACATGGGGCTGTACATCAGCGACCTGCACTTTTACGCCCGCAGCTGGGCACAGGAAAACGACACCGACACCCCGCGCATCACGGCGATGACGGTGGTCATCACAGTAGCCAAGCGGGACAGCAGCGGCAATGATGTCCCTCTGTGTACCCAAAAGGCCATTGTGCCGCTGCCCGGCGAACCGGTGATTTTGTACGCGCCCGGCACCTGGAACGGGAAGGCATCCTCAGAACGATAAGAGATTTTTTGCCATATTATAACAAAATGTGACAAACTACTGGACAAATGCCGGACGGCTTGTTATACTATGAAACATAGAGGCGTGCAGCAGGTCGCTGCCAAAATAAAGGGGGTACAGGATGGCAACCATTGAAATCAGAATGTTGGGCGATTTCGAGATTCGCGTCAACGGCAAACCGGTATTGGCGGTGCTGGGGCAGTCGCGTAAGACTACCGCGCTGGTGCAGTATCTGGTGCTGCAGCGGGGTGAGCGCGTAACCCATAAAGTCCTCACCGATACGCTGTGGGTGGGGGAACGGTCCAGTAACCCGGATATGGCGCTGCGTGCCATCCTGCACCGTTTCCGCAATATGATCGAGGCCGAGGGCCTGGACGAGCTGCGGAACTGCATCCTGACCAGCCGCGGCTGCTACCAGTGGAACCCCCACCTGGACTGCACCGTGGATGTGTTCCGAGTCGGCGACCTGTCCGAGCAGGCCCGCCGCGAGGAGGACCCCGAAAAACGCGCTAAGCTGTATGAGCAGATCGTTGATCTGTACCGCGGCCGCCTGCTGCCCCAGTCTGCGTCCGAGCAGTGGGTCGAGGGCGTCAGCGTGCGGCTGCATGGCCAGTATCGCACCGCCATGTTGAGCCTGCTGGAGCTCTGCAAAAAGTGGGGCGAAAGCACCCGCATCATCTCGCTGTGCAACCACGCCCTGGAACTGGACCCCTACGAGGAGCGCCTGTATCTGGAAGAAATCGTCGCGCTGGAAGCCCTGGGCCGCCATAACGAAGCCCAGAAACTGGCCCGCCGCGGTACTGCCATGGGCTGCCTGCACCATGCCATTGAGCCGGGCCGCGCCGGTTCAGCTTACCGCCAGATGCGCCAGGCTGACCGCAATATGGAAGGCGAGGTCGCCAAGCTGGTGGCTGTTCTGCCCGACACCGAGAACGCCGGGGCCTGCATCTGCGATTTCGAGACATTCAAAGAAGCCTACCGCGTGCAGCGCGGCGTGCAGGCCCGCTACGGCCTACCGGTGTTCCTGGCAATCATGACGGTGGCCCCCGGTCAGGATGCCGAACCCGACGAGACCTCCACGATGGTGGATCAGCTGGGCGAGCTCATCCACACGAGCCTGCGCCAGTGCGATGTGGCCGCCCGCTATACCGAGACGCAGTATGTCATCATGCTGTGCGGCAGTGCCGCCGAGACCGGGTCCAGCCCGCTGGAACGCATCAAGGCGTCGTTCTACCGCGTGCCCGCTCATGGCCGTTACCTGCTCAGCTACAGCCTGTACGTGCCCGAAGTCAAGCCCGACGGCGGCCGTGCCCGCCGCAAGCGCAGCAAAAAACAGTAAAGTATTTCCGCCCAGCCGCAAAAAAGTTTCGCGGCTGGGCGGCTTTTTTTGATTTTTTACACCTTCCACAATCTTTTGCCTAAAATTTTTTACAAAAAATCCGAAAAAACTGTTTAAATTTCCATGATAATGTGGTAAAGTAGTATCAAACAGGCGGGAGTGTTCAAAAATCGCTCCGCCGCAAAGAATATCTACGCCGCAGGGCAGTTGGAAATGCCCCGGCGCGAAAAGAGGTTTGACGATCCATGGGCTACGCAAGCAAAGACATCCGCAACATTCTGGTGGCCGGCCACGCCGGCTGCGGCAAAACGACGCTGACCGAGGCGCTGCTGTACATGAGCGGCGCGACCGAGCGTATGGGCCGCGTCGAGGACGGCACCACCGCCAGCGACTTTGACCCCGAGGAGATCCGCCGCAAGGCATCGCTGAATTCCAGCGTCGTGCCGGTTGAGTTCGAGGGTGTCAAGTACAACCTGATCGACGCACCGGGTCTGTTTGACTTTGAGACCGGCGCTGCCGAGGGCATCATGGCTGCCGAGAGCGTGCTGATTTGTGTTTCCGGCCGTTCCGGTGTCACCGTCGGTGCCGAGAAAGCCTACCAGATGGCACTGAAAAACAACAAGGCGCGGATGATTTTTGTTACCAAGACCGACTTGGAGAACGCCGACTACTTCAAGATTCTGGAGCAGATGAAAATTAAGTTCGGCCCCAGTGTCTGCCCCTGCGTTGTGCCGGTCCGTCTGGACGACGGTACTGTCGCCTACATCAACCTGTTCAGCCAGAAGGCCTTCAAGTACGAGGGCGGCAAGCAGATTCAGATCGACGTGCCTGATATCGGCCACCGCTTTGAGGGCCTGATCCAGGCCATGAGCGAGGCCATCGCCGAAACCGACGAGGCCCTGATGGAGAAATTCTTCGAGGGCGAGGCCTTCACCACCGAGGAGATCGTCCAGGGCATGGCCGCAGGCGTGCGCAGCGGGCAAATTACCCCTGTGTTCTGCGGCTCTGCCGTCAACGGCCAGGCACTGGATATGCTGATTTATAACATGAACGTGCTGCTGCCCGGCGCGGATACCGCCTCCGCTGTGGGTGAGGCGAACGGCGAACCGGTGGAGATCACCGCCGACCCCGCTGCCCCGCTGTGCGCCTACGTGTTCAAGACTGTGGCAGATCCCTTCGTCGGCAAGCTGAGCTTTATCAAGGTTCTGTCCGGCAAGCTGACCGCCACCAGCAACGCCATCAACGCCCGTACCGGCCAGCCGGAGCGCCTGGGCAAGACACTGACTGTCTGCGGCAAAAAGCAGACCGACACTCCCGAGATCGCTGCCGGTGACATCGGCGCGGTCGCCAAGCTGGCTACCGCCAAGACCGGCGATACCCTCTGCGACCCGGCCCGCGTCGTCGCGCTGCCCGCGCCGGTCTACCCCATCAGCTGCTACCGCATGGCCGTCAAGGTCGCCAAGAAGGGCGACGAGGGCAAGGTCGGCGGTGCGCTGACCCGCCTCATCGAGGAGGACCCGTCTATCAAATTTGAGGTCGATCCCGAGACGAAGCAGCAGATCATCAGCGGCCTGGGCACCCAGCATCTGGAAGTGGCCCTTGCCAAGCTGAAGAATAAGTTCGGCGTGGAGATCACGCTGGAGACCCCGCGCGTGCCTTACCGCGAGTCTATCCGCAAGAGCTGCAAGGCCCAGGGCCGACACAAGAAACAGACCGGCGGCCACGGCCAGTTCGGCGACGTCTGGATCCAGTTCGAGCCTGTGCAGGGCGAGGCCATTGAGTTTGCCGAGAACGTGTTCGGCGGCAGCGTGCCGAAGAACTTCTTCCCCGCTGTTGAAAAGGGCGTGCGCCAGGCGGCCGAGCACGGTGTGCTGGCCGGTTATCCGATGGTCGGCATGAAGGCTACCCTGCTGGACGGCAGCTATCACCCGGTCGATTCCAGCGAAATGGCGTTCATCATGGCCGCTAAGCTGGCCTACAAGGCTGCTATCCCCGAGGCCGGCCCTGTCCTGCTGGAGCCCATCGGCACACTGAAAGCTCATGTCCCGGCGGACAACACCGGCGATATCATGGGCGAAGTCACGAAGCGCCGCGGCCGCGTGCTGGGCATGAACCCCGATGACGACGGCCTGCAGGTCGTTGAGGCGGAAGTGCCCATGGCCGAGATGCAGGATTTCACCACCTTCCTGCGTCAGCTGACCCAGGGCCGCGGGTACTACACGTTCGAGTTCGTGCGGTACGAGACCCTGCCCCAGATGCTCGAGAGCAAAGTCATCGAGAAGGCCAAGGCGCTGGGCAACTTCGCGGATGAGGATTAAAGCGTAAAAAATAAGCACCTGCTGACCGGTATGCGTGTGACCGGTCAGCAGGTGTTTTGTTGTATGGCGTTGTAGGGGGCGGCGTCCTCGACGCCCCGCGGGCAAAGCCCGAATCCCCCTGTCAGGTAATCTTCAGCGCCCGCTGCACCCGATACACAATATATCGGAACAGCCCGACGATCAGACTGCCCTCCACCCAAAAATAGTTGGGCAGGTTGCGCCAGCGGAACTTCGGCTTCTGTATTTTCGGCAGGGCGACCCAGGCTTCGTGAAAACCCTTGGCGTAGTCATTGCCGAACCCGCGCAGCCGGAACATCAAAACTTTCAGCAGATACCCCAGCAGCATCGGGATAAAGTTGATGACCAGCATCAAAAGCGGCTGGTTTTTGTAGGGCAGCAAAATACTGTTGCGCCCGCTCTGGATGCTCTTGAACGGATTGTACCGCACCGCACCGGTCGTTGCGCCGCAGATGTGGCGGCACTTGGCCGTGGGGCAGTAGACGTTCTTGTAGCCCAGGCTGTTCGCGCGCCAGCTCAGGTCAACATCCTCATAGTAGGCGAAAAACAGTTCGTCAAATACGCCGATTTCGTCCAAAATCGATTTGCGGTAGAGCGCCGCACCGCCGCAGGCACTGAAAATGCGGCAGGGCTTGGTGTAGCGGCTGGCTTTCAGGCCGTCGCCGCGCTTGCAGGCAAAACCCAAAATCGTCACATAATCGCCCGCGTCGTCAGCCAGCTCCGGCTCATAAAAGCGCAGCATCAGGCTGCTGACGGCAAAAATCTTCGGGTCGGCATCGGCGGTCCTGATAAGCTCCGCCAGCCAGTCCGGCTCGGCAAAGGCATCGTTGTTGAACAGCACCGCGTACTCGCCCTTGGCAATCGCAATGCCCTGGTTGACTGCATGGGAAAATCCGGTGTTCTCGGCGTTCTCAATCAGTGTGTAGCGGTCACGGCCGCGGTAGCTGCGGGCAATTTCCAGGCTCTCGTCTTTGGAGCCGTTGTCAATGACGATCAGCTCAAAGTCCTGCTCGGTCTGTGCCCAGACCGACTCGATGGAATCCCGCAGCCAGCCCGCGCCGTTCAGATTCGGGATGATAACAGATGCTTTCATGGCGTCTCCTCAGCGGTAGTAAGGGGTGGCGTAGTAGTAGGCCAGCTGGCTGTGCACCACGGCGCTGAACACCAGCGCGGCCACCAGCACCAGCAGCGCCGCGGCTGCCGCCACGACCAGCGTGCGGACGACCTGCGCCCGGGCCAGCCGCTTGCGGGCCTCGTTGTGGGTGCCGCCAAAGCTCCACACCAGCGCCAGGATGAACCCCACGACCGGGATGGCAAACAAAATCATTGTGCCGGTGGTCGCGCCCTGGCTCATGGCTTCTGGCGTCGGCTCGGCCTCGCGGTCGTCGGGCGTGCCATACAGCGGCGCGGCGGGACCGGGCTGGGCGGCGGGGCGTACCGCCAGCGGGGCCGGGGCACCGCACTGGGGGCAGCGGTCAGCGTCGTGCGGCAGCAGCAGGCCGCAGTTTTTGCAGTAACGTAACATCTTTACCTCGTTATTCGGCCAGCGTCAGATTGCGGTCCAGCTGGGTGTTCAGGATGATCTGCGTGTTGGTGGAACCCATCTTCTGCATCTTGGTCAACAGGTGTTCCAGTGCGTCAATGTCGGTGCAGCTGACCTTTATGATAAAGTTGTAGCTGCCGGTCACGCGGAAGCATTGCAGCACCTGGGATTCCTGCTCGATCATCGCCAGAAAGCTGGCGCGGGTCGCGGCGTCCACCAGCACCGAGATCAGCGCCTCGACCCGGGCGGGGGCGTCCGGGTGGCGCAGCACCACGGTGTACCCGCCGATGATGCCCTCCTGTTCCAGCCGATGGATGCGGCTGGAAACAGCCGGGCTGGTCAGATTGACCTGCTGGGCAATGTCTTTGACTGGCATACGTGCATTTTCCGCCAGCAGCTGTATAATTTTGTGGTCGAGATCATCCATGAGTTGACTCCTTGTTTTTCTTTTGTATAATGCGCACAAAAAAATAAAGTGAAGTATACAGTCATTGTTATCTTTAACAAAATTGAAAAAGTATGCTTTTTTCTGCGCCTGCTAAATAAAATTAAGCTATCGTGGTTTTATTATAATCTTTTGAAAACCAAAATGCAAGTATGACATTTGACATTTTAAGAAAACTTGCTATAATGATATTTGTAATCAACCAAGACATTCACTGACCTTTATATACTTTCCCACCCCTCTATGCACAAAGGCCCGCAGGTATCCCCTGCGGGCCTTTGTGTTTGTACAGATAGGACAGATGCGGGCAATGTGTGCAAAATATGGAGCAAACTAAAGCCTTCCCCTCGGGGGAAGGTGACCCAAAGGGCTGAATGAGGGGCGCGTGTACCGCTATTGCCCGCAAATGGGTTGCTGCGGGAGGTTTGCCCCTCCTCAGTCCGCTTCGCGGACAGCTTCCTCGGGGGAAGCCTTTGCAAAATTTACAATTTAAACTCCACCGCATTTGACGCAGCACCGTTCTCTATGCTATAATAAAAATTCCGACGTCACTCGTCATTTTTTACGGAGGAATCACCTATGCTTATCCCTGTACTGCTGTTTATCGTCGGTCTGCTGTTCCTTATTAAAGGCGGTGACTGGTTTGTCGACGGTGCCTCTGCGCTGGCCCGGCGGTTCCATCTGCCGGAACTGCTCATCGGTGCGACCGTCGTTTCCATCGGTACGACTTTGCCGGAGGTCATGGTCTCCACCATGTCCGCGCTGTCCGGCCATGGCGAGATCGCCTACGGCAACGCCATCGGCTCGGTCATCTGCAACGCGGCGCTCATTGCGGCTATCACCATCGCCGTGCGCCCCGGTAAGGTCGATCCCAAAACGCTGAAAACCCCGGTCGCCTTCTTCTTTGCGGCGGCGGCCATCTACTGCATTGCGGCGTATGTTTTCGGCAAGTTCACCCGCGTCATGGGCTTTATCATGCTGGCTATGTTCGTGGCCTACATGGTAGTCAACGTGCTGCAGATGAAAAACGCCCCCGCCGTTGACGCTGAGGCGTCCGAAGAAGAGGAAATGTCCCTGGCCAGGACGCTGATCCTGCTGGTGCTGGGCGCGGTGCTGATCGCCGTGGGCGCAAACCTGCTGGTGGACAACGGTACCCTGATTGCCCAGGCCCTCGGTGTGCCGGAGAGCGTCATTGCACTGACCTTTGTCGCGCTGGGTACCTCTCTGCCAGAGCTGGTCACGGCCATCACCTCGCTGGCCAAGGGCCACAGCGATCTGTCGCTGGGCAACGTCGTCGGCGCAAACGTGTTCAACCTTGTGCTGGTCAGCGGCGTGTCCGTCTCGCTGGCACCCTTCACCATCCCGCAGAACTCCACGCTGTTCGGTATCAATTCCAGCCTTGTGTTGGAACTGCCGGTTATGCTGGCCGTCATGCTGATTCTGACCGTGCCCGCCCTCGTCAAGGGCAAGCTAAACCGCGGCCAGGGTATCCTGTTGCTGGCCATCTACGCCGCCTTTTGCGCAGTGCAGTTTACGCTGTAATATAGTAGAAGGTAGTTCCCTGTGAACCTGCAAGAACTTTCCGCCGCCATCAACATGCTGGGGGCGTTCTGCGGCCCGCGGGGTAAAAACTTCCTGGCCCATGTGGAGATCCCTGCCGAGGTGCAGGCGGCCTTTGCCCAGCTGCAAACCGTCTACGGCACCGACGCCCGCGCCGCCAACCCGGCCTACGCCGCAAAATAAATCTTGCCCAGAATGAAACGCCCTGCCGCGGTACACACGGCAGGGCGTTTGGTTTTTCCGGCACACGGCGTGCCGGGGGTCATATTTGCTTGTGCTTGCGGCGCAGTACCATTGCGGCCCGTTGCCGAAGCATAAAGGCCCGCGGCCCGGCATACATTGGTGCGAGGTGGTGTGTATGCTGGGCATTTTGGGTTTGTTTTTGCGCGCGGCGGCGGGGCATATTTTGTACCTGGCACTGCATCTGGAAAGTGGGTCCTTCCCGCGGCCCTTGTCCCCGGATCAGGAACGTGCGGCCTTTGCGCAGCTGCGCGGCGGCGGGGCCGGGGCTGCCCGCGCCCGGGATCTGCTGATCCGCCACAACCTGCGCTTGGTGGCGCATATCTGCAAAAAATACTACGCGGGCACAGCTGCCCAGGACGATTTGATCTCGATCGGCACCATCGGCCTAATTAAGGCGGTGGACACCTTTGACCCGGACAAAGGCAAGCGCTTTTCCAGCTATGCGAGCCGGTGCATTGAAAACGAACTCCGTATGGAGCTGCGGAGGGTGCGCAAGGCAGGGGTGCAGGTCAGCTTGCAGGAGCCGCTGGAGGCTGGCGGGCAGCTGACGCTGGCCGACACCCTGCCCGATGACGCCGAGATGGAAGCCGACTGCGAGCAGCGGGCCGACGCTGCCCGGCTGCGCGGGCTGGTGGACGCCCTGCCGCCCCGGGAACGGGCGGTCATGCAGATGCGGTACGGCTTTGGGGGCGGGCCGCGCACCCAGCAGCAGACGGCGCAAGCGCTGGGCATCAGCCGCAGCTATGTATAGCGCCGCCACTAATGTAAACGATGCCCGGAGAGCCGAAAGGCTCCCCGGGCATACAGAAACGGAGGTCACCCCCATGGGAAAATACCAAAAGAACATCGAAGCTGCCCGCCGAATTACCGTGATGCAGTATTTGGAAACCTATCACCCCGGCGAACTTGTGCGCAAAACGGATCGCGAGTACCTTTTAAAAGATATATATAAACATGAATTTCTGAACTGGATGGAGCTTGCGCACGAGCCATGACTCAAATCCATGATCGCAGATATAGTGAGTATCTTCGCAACGAAGATCGCAATGATATCTGGGCGTATGGAATCGCATTCTTTAAGAAACGGTGTAAGGTTGTTGCCGAAAAATTGAAGTAAAGCTGACCACCGGAGTCTTGCCAACTGTGTGCATCTGAACTGAAATAAAACATTTTTTCTGCCAAGAGTGTCCGGCTCTTGGTAGATTTTTTCACGCGCAGATTGATTATTTTATGAGCGAGTTTATCCCCGCACCTCTTGCAAAACTGAAAGAAGCGCGGTATAATATGACCAAATGAACTAAAACGGTCATATTTAAGGAGGCGCGAGCTTGGCTTTTACCGATTACGAGACCGAGCAGCTCCGCAAGGCGTTGCTGAAGGAAACGAGACATTGTGCTGTCACGCTGGGGATGAAGAAAACCTCCGTGGATCAGCTGACGAAGGCGGTCGGCATTGCGAAGGGCTCGTTCTATAAATTCTTCGAATCCAAGGAAATGCTTTTCTTCGCGGTTTTGGAGAACATTCACTCTGAGCTTTACAGAGTGGCTGACTATGCACTGAGCGAAGCTGACAGCTTACCGCCGCCGGAGCGCGCGGCAAAGGCGGTTCTTGCCGTTTGCCAGCGACTGTCTGATACCGGCGACATGGTTTTCATTGAAAACGATGCAAAGCTGCTTTTGCAGAGACTGCCGGAGGATGTCAAAAACGTGCATTACCACGATGACGAGACGCACATCCGCCAGCTTTTGGAGAAATATGACCTTGTGCCGAATCGCGGCATCTCTTTAGCTGCCGCCACGGTGCGGGGACTGATCTTGACTGTTTCCCACAAGGAGCAGATTGGAGAACTGTACCCGCAGGTGCTGGAAACGTTAGTGTACGGCGCTTGCAGGGAGTTGTTTAAATAAGCGGAAGGCCGCAGAGATGCGGCTTTTCTGAGATACAGTAGTTAGTACCATCTAACTGTGTGGTTGTACGTATCGGCTAGGCAAGCCTAACATTGAAAGGAATGATAGCGATGCAGGAACACAAGAACTTCTGGGACAAAAATGCCGGTCGATACGACCGCTTTATGCGAAAGGATCGGGCAGCGTATGAGGAGATGTATGCGCTGATCTGGCCGGTGGTGAAAGCCAAAACGGTGCTGGAGCTGGCCACCGGTACGGGGTTGATCGCAAAAAGCATCGTGAACGCGGCGGCACGCATCGAGGCGACGGACGCCTCCGTGGAGATGATCGCCGAGGCAAAGCGGGATAATCAATCTGCCAAGCTGTACTTTTCGGTGCAGGATATGTTCCGCCTGCCCTATGCGGACGAGTCCTTCGAGGTGGTGATCGTGTCCAACGCGCTGCACATCGTACCGCAGCCGGAGAAAGCCCTTGCCGAGATTCATCGGGTGCTGAAGGACGATGGCGTGCTCATCGCGCCAACCTTCACCCACGCAGAAAACTCCTTTTTCGGAAATAGTAAGGCTTTTTTCCTGAAGCTGGCGGGCTTTCCCCTATACAGCAAGTGGACGAGCGAGGAATACTTGCGCTTCCTGAGGCAAAACGGCTGGGCGGTGCGGAAAAGCGTTGTTCTGAAAGCCTCATTCCCGCTGACCTATGCCGAGTGTGAGAAAACGGAGGTGTGATATGTCATTCTTTGAAAACACCCGCAAGCCTGTGGGGCTTGGCGGGAAAATTATGGTTGCTATGATGAATCTGGGACACAGTCCCGTGGCGCGGTGGGGGCTTCGCTTTTTAGAACTTGCGCCGGATGCCAAAGTGCTGGATTGCGGCTGCGGAGGAGGCGCCAATATCAAAAGGCTGCTGAAAAAATGCCCGCAAGGCATCGTCAGGGGTGTGGATTATTCTGCTGTCAGCGTAGAGAAAGCCCGGAATTTAAACCGGACTGCCATTCAGAAAGGGCGCTGTGCGGTGTGGCAGGGCAGCGTGGAACGTATCATCTTTGCCAAGGATTGGTTTGATGCGGTTACCGCGTTTGAAACGGTCTACTTCTGGTCGGATTTGCCGCAGTGCCTTCGGGAAGTCCGGCGGGTGTTGAAGCCCGGTGGGACATTTCTCATCTGCAACGAAAGCAACGGTGACACGGACAAGGACGAAAAGTGGACGGAGATCATCGGCGGCATGACCATCTACAAAGATATTGAATTAAAGGCGTATCTGGAGCAGGCAGGCTTTCACGATGTGCAGATACACAAAAAGAAAAGTTGGCTCTGCATCACGGCGCGGAAATGAGGAGATCAAGGCAGAGCGCTTGCACTTGAAAAATGTGACCTTCCGGCAGGGCGATGTGGGTGCGCTTCCCTATGAAGATGGTACCTTTGACATCGTTTTGTCGCTGAACGGCTTTCACGCTTTCCCGGACAAGGAGGCCACTTATCGGGGGCTTTTCCGGGTCTTGAGACCCGGCGGGACATTCTGCGGATGCTTTTATGTGATGGGCGAGCACAAGCGGACGGACTGGTTCGTCCGGCACATTTATGAAAAGACAGGATTTTTCACGCCGCCCTACGAAACGACCGTCAGTTTGAAAAAACGGCTGGAAAAACGGTACGCAGCCGTAACACTGGGAACCGTGAAGAGCATGGCATGGTTCGTCTGCCGGAAAGCAGAATGAGGAGAACAGGGATGGTTTTGCAAACGATTCTGGAGGGCCTTGGACTGGGGGCGCTGCTGGCGCTTGTCTGCGCTGTGGGCATCTGCAAAGGGGCTGTTGGGATGGTGCATCTTTACAGCCCGGCGGTGCAGCAGCGGTGCGTGAAGCTGGGACTTACAACACACGAGAAAATCAAGCGCAATTCTCTACTTTTCAAAGCCGTCTGCGTTCCCGGCTCTATTGGCTATGTGCTGGTTTGTGTCTATGGGATAAACGGTGCGCACGGCTTTGCGGCGGGCTTCTGGCAGCTGCTCGTCATCTTGTCCGTTATGAATCTCATTGACCGCTTTTTGATCGATGGCTACTGGGTGGGGCACACGAACGCATGGACGATTCCCGGAACAGAAGATTTGAAACCCTACATCACCGCAAAAGACAAGCAGAAAAAGTGGCTTTTTGGTACGGTAGGCATGGCGGTCATAGCGGCGGTGCTGGCCGCAATTATGATGGTTTTTATTCACTAAGGAGGAACCCATGAAATACAAAATTGAGAAAAACACCGTGCAGGAAACGCTGATTCTTCCGCTGTATTCCCGGAAGCTGTGCACAGAGCTGTATCCGAACCTTTACCGGGACGAAACAGCGGTGCGTCTGATGGATGAAATCGACTATGACTTTTCGGAGGCAGAGAAAAATTCCCGCAGCCTGATGCAGCGTTTCGGTGCGCTGGAGGTCGCCATGCGGCAGAATGACCTTGCGTGGGAGGTACGGAATTATCTGAAAACCCATCCCAGCGCAGCGGTGGTCAACCTCGGCTGCGGGCTGGATAACACCGGTAGAGCCTGCGACAACGGCAGCTGTAAAATCTACAATCTGGACTTCCCCGATGTGATCGCCTTGCGGCAGAAGCTTCTGCCTGCCGGGGAGCGGGAGCAAAACATCCCCTGCGACCTGAAAGACCCCGCATGGTTTGACAAGATCGATGCCTCCGGCGGGGCGGTGTTCTTTGCCTCCGGGGTGTTCTATTACTTCCTGACGGAGCAGGTCAAGGCGCTGGTGCAGGGGATGGCAGATGCTTTTCCCGGCGGAGTGCTGGTCTTTGATGCTGCCAACCGTACGGCGGTGAAGATGATCGCCAAAACGTGGCTCAGGACGGCGAAAATCAAGGATGTGGGGGCATATTTCGCGGTTTCGGATGCGAAAAGCGAGCTTTCCCCATGGGACAACCGTTTGCAAGTATCCAGCAGGGGCTATATGATGGGGTACAACGATTTGAAAGATCCTTCTGTCAGCGGCTTTTTCCGGTTTCTCGCCAAGGTCGGGGACAACGGGATGAAAATGCAGATCGTGAAGATCGGATTTGGAGACAGACAATGAAATATGCCGGGATGCCCATGGGGATGTGGGTGCTGTTTGCCGGCTCTTTTCAAAAGCAGTTGACCGCTTACGATTTGAGCTTTGTAGTGGTTGTTTTGCAAAACTTTTATTCTTTACTTGATAACTGTATACGATAAAACCAAAGGGAGCTCTGCCCGGATCTTCGTCCGTGACGGAACTCCCCTTTTTTAGCTTTATAGAAAAACCATAAGTCATCTGCCATGGTCAACGGAGCAAGAACCACACGCCCAGCAGGAGCGCAAGGAAGATCAGGTTGGACAGGGTGAACAGCCCAAAATACTGCTTCTTCCCCTGTGGCAGCTCCCGTGCGATCTGCCGGTAGGAAATAAGACTGGCCATGGATGCGATCAAAGTGCCAAGACCTCCCAGATTGGTACCGATGATGAGGGCTTGTGTCTCTGCCGTGAACCCGGACAGCAGCAGAGCGGCGGGAACATTACTGGTGACCTGCGAAGCAAGAACCGCCACAAGAACTTCCCGGCCGGTCAAAAACTCCTGCAGCCAGCCGGAAAAGGCCGGAATGCGCCCCAGATTGCCAATGAAGATGAAAAAAGCCACAAAGGTCAAAAGCAGGGAATAGTCCACTGCCCGTAAGGTGTGCGGGTCTGCAAAAAGGGCGCAGACGAGTACAGCGGCAAAGGCAATGCCATAGGGCAGCACCCGGATCACGGACAGCAGGCAGACGGCAAACAGAACCAGATACAGCAGGATGATCTTCTGATCCCCCTGAGATGCAGAAGAAACAAGCTCGTCCACGGAGAGGGCGGTAGACGTTTTCCGGCAGACCAGCGCTGCCCAAGCCAGCAGCAGGAGCAGAGAGACCAGGGTGTAGGGCAGCATAAGAAGCACAAATCCCTCGATGCTCATGCCGCTTTTTCCGTAAAGATAGAGGTTCTGCGGGTTGCCGATGGGGGTCAGCATACTGCCAAGGTTTGCCGCAATGGTCTGCATACAGACCACCGGGATCAGAAGGGAGCGGCGGACATCCGCTCCCAGACGGCTCAGGACCACGAACGTAAAGGGAACGAAGGTCAGCAGGGAAACATCGTTGGTGATGAACATGCTTCCGAAAAAGCACAGCCCGACCAGTACCAGCGTCAGCTGAAAGGTGCTGTGGGTACGGGACAGCAATGCCCGTCCCAGTCCATCAAAAAAGCCCTGCCGCCGCAGCCCGGCCATGACCGTCATCAGGGAAAACAGGATCGCCAGCGTGCGCAGGTCGATGTAGCCGAGATACTGCGCATCCGGCGGAACAAAGAAGGCGGAGACAACGGCTAGCACAGCGGCTGCGGTGAGAACCGTTTCCTGCTGAATGAATTGTTTGAGTTTCATAGAGACACATCCTTGTAGTTGTAAAGGCTGCCCTGCTACGGTGCCGGACGGCCTTTTTCCGTATTTCAGAGCAGCAGCTCAAACGACCCGATCATCAGCGGCATGGTCAGGATGGAAAGCAGCGTGCTCAGGACATAGATCGCGCTGGAATGAGAAGCATCCCGGTCATAGAGCTGTGCCATGGAGGTGACTGTTGCACAGGCGGGGGTAATGGCAGAAAGGTAGACCGTCATCAGGATGGACTTGCCGTCCGGGATCCAAAGGGATGCGTGAACTGCCCAAAGCAGCAGGACGATGATCAGCGGAACACCCAGCAGACGCAGAAATACCGGCAGATAGTTGCGCGGGGTGCAGAAAACCTTTTTAAGGGGCACTTCCGCAATAGCCATGCCTGCCAGCAGCATTCCCATGGGGCCGATCATATTGCCGACACTGCTCAGTGTGCTGGTGATCGGGGCGGGCAGCGAGACGTGCAGCAGGTACAGCAGAGCACCGGCTGCAATGGCGATCAGATTGACATTGGTAAGGAGCTTGCGCCATTCCAGCCGGGCAGACCCCTGCAGGCAGGCGCTTGCATGGGTCCAGAGCAGTACCAGCTGTACAATGACAAAGGCGCAGGAGTAGACAACATATTCCTCCCCCAGCAGGGCCTGCACAATGGGGATGACCAGCGCGGCGGCATTGCTGTAAATGATATTGACCTGCTCCACGGCGTCCAGCTTGAGAGACTTGCGGAACAGCGCATTCAGAAGCAGAAATACAACGTGCATTCCAACGGCGATGCCCATGGAATAAAGCAGCCCGGTGCGGATCTCCGGTGTATCCTTGATCTGAAAGGCGTTCAGAACGACACAGGGCATGACCAGATAGACAAAGACCACAGACAGCACCTTACTGTCCGATGCCTTCAACAGGCCGGTTTTTACAACGGCATATCCCATCAGCAGAACCAGAAATAGTTGCGCGATCTGCTGCATCAATAAAAGGCTGATTTGCATTTAGAACTCCTCTTTTGCAATTCATTTTTGCAGCACCATCCTACTCCATTAGCGGGGCATCGTCAAGAGAAAACAGAAAAAATACGATTAGAGCAAGAAAAACGGATGGCTCCGCAGAACCATCCGCTAAAACTGGCATCATCAGTCTTTCCGGTACTTATATGCACCCTCAATGGCGTCAATTTCCGTGGGAATGCAGAAGTTTACGTCCTGATACATGGAAGAGTAGCCTTTTAAGTAAGGATCCCGGTGGACTGCAAAAACAGCACCAGCATCATCACCGGGGCAACATAGCGGATCATCACCCGGTAGAGCTTCTTGCGGCGGAAGGTCTTGCCGCCCCGCTGCATCTCGTCAATGACGTAATCCGGCGTCATGACCCAGCCAATCAGGATGGTGGACAGCAGGGCGATGAAAGGCATCATGACGCTGTTGCTGACATAGTCCATGATATCCAGCAGCTGAGCCGCAGAGCCGTTGGGCAGCTGCACCTCAAAATAGAAGATGCTGTAACCCAGCGCAATGATGGCGGACGCGGCCAGATAAATGACCGTCAGCACAAGCACCGTCTTTTTGCGGCCCGAGTGGAAGATCTCCATGCAGTTGGCGGTGATGGATTCCAGCACCGAGATGCAGGAAGTGAGCGTGGCAAAAATAGCAGTGACAAAGAACAGGAGGCCCACGAAAGTACCGGCCTTGCCCATAGCGGCAAACACCTTGGGCAGCGAGACGAACATCAGGCTAGGGCCTGCACTCATGCCCTCGGTACCGGAGAACACATACACGGCAGGAATGATCATGGCACCGGCCAGCAGAGCCACGCCGGTATCGAAGATCTCAATCTGATTCACCGCGTTGTTCAGGTTGACCTCCGGTTTGACGTAGGAACCGTAGGTGATCATAATGCCCATGGACACGCTGAGGGAGAAGAACAGCTGGCTCATGGCGTCCAGCAAGATCTGCAAAAAGCGGCTGACGGTCAGCCCTTCCATGTGCGGGGTCAGGTAGTAGCGCAGCCCTTCCATACCGGTGCGCATTTGACCGGAAGCGTCCTCGTGGCGCAGGGTGAGGGCATAGCCCGCAATCACGACCACCAGCACCAGCAGAATGGGCATCATGTAGCGGGACACCCGCTCAATGCCGCCCTCCACGCCGTTGTACACGATGAAAGCCGTCACGCCCATGAACAGCAGAGCGAACACCACAGGCGACACCGGCGAGGTGATGAAGCTGGTAAAATAGCCGTCCTCCGCAGCGGCGGCAGACTGCCCGGTGAGGTAGACCACCGCATATTTCGTGATCCACCCGCCGATGACGGCGTAGTAGGTCATGATCAGAACCGGCACCAGAAAGGTGAGGATGCCGAGAAATTTCCACTTGGGGCGCATGGTCTCGTAGGCGCGGATGGCACTCTGCTTGGTGCGGCGTCCGATGGCGATATCCGAGGTGAGCAGGGTAAAACCGAAGGTCAGCACCAGTACCAGATACACCAGCAAAAACAAACCGCCGCCATCCTTTGCGGCAAGGTACGGGAACCGCCACAGGTTGCCGACACCCACCGCACTTCCGGCGGCAGCAAGGACAAATCCGATTTGTCCGGAGAAACTGCTTGCTTTCTTTTCCATGATTCTCAAACTCCTATCCTAAAAACCTATTGTAATATAGGATAACATGAAGTATCATATCAGTAAACCCAATAAAATTACTACGACCTATAAATTTTACTTATGGAGCGTTTGCAATGCGGGAACAGAAAGACCGATACGAGATATTCTTGAAAGTATGCGAAACGGGCAGTTTTTCCAAAGCAGCGGAGGCACTGAACTATACCCAATCCGGCATCAGCCAGATGATGGCAGGGCTGGAAGAGGAATTGGGCGTGCAGCTGTTCGCCCGCATCAACCGGGGCGTGACCCTGACAGATAACGGCACCCGCCTTTTGCCCTACATCCGGGAACTTGCCAACCAGAAGACTCGGCTGCGGCAGGCGGCGTTCAATATCAACCACAAGGTGGAGGGCAAGCTGCGGGTGGGCAGCATTTCCAGCATCACAACGCTCTGGATGCCGGAAGTTGTGCATTATTTCAAGGAAAACTACCCGAAGGTGAAGATTGAAATTCTGGACGGCAACTATGATGAGATCCGGGAATGGATCATCCGTGGGCAAGTGGACTGCGGTTTCCTCTCGTCCATTGTGGCAGACGACCTGAAATTCTACCCGCTCCGGGACGACCCGCTGTGCGCTGTGTTCCCGGAGGGGCATCCGCTGGCTGCACATTCCAGTGTGACCCTGCCGCAGCTGTTTCAGTATCCGCTCATCATCGAAACGCCCGGCTGTGATAACGACATCCAGCACCTGATGCTCAAATGCCCGGTGAAGCCGAATATTTTTTACAGCTTCCGGGACGATACCCTCATCATGGCGTTCGTGCGCAGCGGACTGGGCGTGACCATCTCACAGGAGCTGGTGATGCAGGCATTTGGCTGCCCCGGTGTGGTGTCCCGCCCGCTGGAGCCTGCCTGCTGCCGGACATTGGGGCTGGCGTTTTCCAAGACGGCGAGCTCGGTGGTGAGCCAGACGCTGCTGGAATATCTGAGCTCCACCCGGCAGCGAAAGGAAACACCGAAGATAAAATAAGAACAAAGCGCGGAGAACGGTATAAAAGCCGCTCTCCGCTTTCCCAGCAGCAACTCCTTGATCTCCTTGGAGATAATCGCCTGAAAATCGCGCACGATGGTGGGGAGCAGTTCCCTGCACCCTCAAAGGACTTTCTCTGTTGTCATTCTGCCTGTATCTCTTCCACCAGCGGCAGATAGTCGGCACAGTATTTCCGGTACAGCGGCTGTACCAGCTGCCGGAAGTTCTGCATTTCCTCTTTGGGCAGCGGCAGTTCCCGGCACCCGCCAGCCAATGCCGCTTCTCGGGCGGCAGTTTCTTCCTGTGCCCAGAGTTGGCGCTCGTATTGCGCCGATGCCCGGGCGCATTTCTGCAGAATCTGCTGGTACTCCTCCGGCAGTGCATCCCATGTGCGGCCGGAAGCCAGCTGCACCTCCGGTACGCGGCTGTGCTCATCGGCCATGTAGTACCGCGCCACCTTGTAGTGCTCCATGGAATAGTAGGCCGGCCAGTTGTTTTCGGCGGCATCGATCTGCCCGGTCTCAAACGCCGAGTAGACGTCGCTGTAAGCCGTGGTCTCCGGCACTGCACCCAGCAGGCGGATCATGTCGATCACGATCTGCGAATCCTGCACGCGGATGGTCTTGCCCTGCAGATCGTTCAGGCTGCGCACCGGCTGACGGGCATAGAACGAGCGGGCACCCGCGTCGTACCAGCTCAGCCCCACCCGCCCCTGCGCGGTAAAGTCCTGCAAAAATTCTGCTCCGATGCTGCCATCCAGCACACGCCACATATGGTCGGCATTCCGGTAGAGATACGGCAGCAGCAGTACGTTGAGCCGGGGCAGATCGTCTGTGGCCGCCGAAAGCGACACACGCGCAAAATCTACGCCGCCAATGGCAAGCTGCTCCCACACCTGCTGTTCCGAGCCGTACTCGCCGTTCGCTTTGACCTGAATGACCACCTTACCCCCGGTCTGCTGCTGCACAAGGTCTGCAAAATACTGTGCGCCCTGTGTGGTGGGGTACCCGGCGGGCTGGTTGTCGGCATAGGTCAGCACATAGTCCGGTGTGGTCTGCGGCTTTGCGCCACAGCCTGCCAGCTGCAAGGCTGCAAAGCCCAGCCCGGCTAAAAAGGTCCGTCTGCGCATGGTCTCTCCCTCCCTTTGCAGATAGTATAGCGCACAAGACTGCCTTTGTGCAAGAGACAAGAAAAGGCGGTGCCCGCCGCAAAGCAGGTACCACCTTTTAGGAGAAGAAAAAGGAGATGTCTCAGTTACATCAGGCCCATTGCCTGCGGCAGTGCGGTAGACACTGCCGGGATAAAGGTGACCAGCAGCAGGCCGCCGATGATGGCCACATAGTACATAAGCATGTACGGCATGACCTTGGAAAGCGAGGTACGGCCCACCTTGATACCAACAAACAGGGCGTTGCCCACGGGCGGCGTGATGTTGCCGATGCACAGGTTGTACACGAGGATCAGACCGAACTGGATGGTGCTCATGCCAAAACTCTGGCAGATGGGCAAAAACAGCGGGGTGAAGATGAGGATGGCCGGGGTCACATCCATGAAAGTGCCGGACACCAGCAGGATCACGTTCATGATGAGCAGGATGATGTACTTATTGCTGGTCAGGCTCAGCAGGGCTGCCGCCACAGCATCCGGGATCTGCAAAAAGGCCATGACCCAGCCCAGAATGTTGGAAACACCCACAAGGAACACCACCATGCCAGACATCTTGGCAGAGTCCACGATGATCTTCCACAGGCTTTTCAGGTTGATGGAGCGGTAGCAGAAAGCAAGGATCAGGGCATAGACAACGGCAATGGCAGAGCCTTCGGTGGCAGAGAACACACCGCCGATGATGCCGCCAATGACCACGATAATCAAGGACAGAGAAGGCAGGGCGCGCAGGGTGCAGACGCCGAGGTTTTTCCAGTCAAATTTGCCGGGGGTGCCTTTATAGCCCAGCTTGACCGCCAGCAGCACGCCCACCACGCAGCAGCACAGTGCCCAGATGATGCCGGGGATGTAACCAGCCATGAACAGCGCAGCCACAGAGGTGCCGCCGGACGCCAGAGAGTAGGTAATCAGGGCGTTGGACGGCGGGATCAGCAGGCCGGAGCAGGAGGAAGCAGCGTTGGTGGCAGCGGTCACGGCAGGGTCGTAACCCTGCTCGTCGGCACCGTCGCGGATCATGGAGCCAACAGCAGCCGCAGCAGCGGAAGCAGAGCCGGAGATGGCACCGAACAGGGCGTTGGTGCCGATGTTGGTCACCAGCAGTGCGCCGGGCAGCTTGCCCAGAATGGCCATGACGAAATCCACCAGACGCTTGGCGATGCCGCCCTGATTCATAATATTGCCGGCCAGAATAAAGAACGGGATGGCGGTCAGGCTGAACTTGCTCATGCCCACAAAGGTGCGCTGGGCAGCGGTCAGCACGGCTACATTCAGATCAATGGAAGAAAGAATGGCAGTCAGGGAAGAGACTGCAATGGCGTACGAGATAGGCACGCCGAGGAACAGCAGCACCAGCAGCACTGCCAGAATTACGAGTAACGCTTGAATTGCCACAGCTTAGTCCTCCTTGTTTTCCTTGTCGGCATCGGCAGCCATTTCGGCTTCCACTTTTGCAAAGTCTGCATCCTCCGGGGTATCCAGACAGATGGAGCCGTTGGCGATACCGATAATGTTCAGCACGGAATACACCAGAATGATCACGCCGCAGATGGGCATGACCCAGTAGAACACGCCCACGGCTACGCCCAGCGAGGAGGTCTGCTGTCCCATAGCCAGCTGGGACACCTGAAAACCGCCGAACACCAGAATGGTCGCGGAGAAGAGGAAGGCGATGACCTCGGCAAAGATGTGGAACGCCTTGCGCATGATGGGGTTGAACCGGTCCACCAGCACGGGGATGTTCATGTGGCCGCGCTCGCCGGAGACGATGGTGGCGCCCAGCATGGTGCTCCAGCCGAACAGATAACCCACCAGCTCTTCCGACCATGTGGAGGGAGAGTTGAAGATGTAACGCACGATGACCTGATAGGTGGTCAGCACCACCATGACTGTCATGCTCAGACCTGCCAGCAGGTTGAGCACCTTGTTCAGGGTATTTCTCAGTTTTTCCATGATGCTCCTCCTCAATCCGCAGTATGGGCAGCGTTGTGCTGCTGAATCAGGTCATAAATGGGCTGCAAGTCCGGGTTTGCTGCCAGCACGGAATCGTGCAGGGGGGCCATAGCCTCCTGAAACGGTGCAGTGTCCGGGTAAATAAAGTTGACGTGCTGCTCATTCTCGGCCTTATCTTTCGCCTCAGCCACAGCATCCTCCCAGGCGTCCTGCTCGGTGCGCTTCACGATCTGGAAACCCTCTTCAAAGATCGCGCGCTCCTCATCGCTGAGCTCGTTCAGGAAGGCGTAGTTTGCCACCAGCAGGTCCGGCACCATCTGGTGCATATCGTAGGAGTAATACTTGCAGATATCACCGTGACCGTTATCGGTCAGAGCCAGCTCGTTGTTCTCGGCACCATCCAGAATACCGGCCTGCAATGCGGTGTACACATCGCCGAAGCCCATGGGAGTAGCCGTGCCGCCCAGCAGACGCATCATTTCCACGTTGGTGGGCGACTGCTGCACGCGGATCTTCAGACCCTTCAGGTCGGAGGGCTGGTTGATGGGGGTCTTGATGGTGTAGAAGTTGCGGGTACCGGCATCCAACCATGCCACCGTTTCCAGACCGGCTTTAGAAGTCGTCTTGAAAATGGGGTCTGTCACCTCGGGGTCATCCATGGCCTCGTGGTAGGCTTCCACGCTGGAGAACAGGTAAGGCAGGTTGAAGATCTGGTATTTGGCGCTGAAGGTCTCCATAATGGCATTGGACGCCACCACAAAGTCGATGGCACCGGTCTGGGTCAGCTGCACCATTTCGGTCTGGGAGCCCAGCAGCTCGCTGGGGTACACCTCCACGCGGTACTTGTCGCCCAGCTTCTCGTTGATATAGTTGGCGAAGGCTTCCAGTCCCAGATGATCCGGGTGGGTCTGGGACTGCACATGGCCGATGCGCACGATCTTGCGGTCGTCATCGGAGCCGGCGCCGCAGCCGGTAAGCATCATGCTGCTGGTCAGTGCCGCCGCGCCCATCAGCGACAGAAACGTTCTTCTCTTCATGAATGGCATCCTCTCTTTTCGCGTTTTTCTATGATTATAGTTTAACAAACCGTTCATTTTTGCGAAACCGGATTATTTTGTGAAACGCAGTACGATTTTGTCTTTGTTGTATCCAAGTACAATTTTTGTATTTTGCGGACGAAAGAAACTGGCAAAAACGAAAGAAGCGCCCGTCCCTCTCCTGCTGACAGGCAGAAAAGAACGAGCGCTTCTTTTGTGTCGGATTTATCCTTGTACCGCTTTTTCCGCTGCGGCCATGCGGTATTCCGAAGGGGTCTGGCCGGTCAGGCGCTTGAACACCCTTGTAAAATAGTTGGCGTCGCTGTAACCCACAGCAGCGCCGATATCTTTCAGGCTCAGGCGCGGGTCCAAAATCAGCTGGCGCGCCTTGTTCACCCGATATTCGTTCAGGTAGGCCGAAAAGTTCACCTTAAAGCACTGCTTGAACAGCTTGCAGAAGTAAGCGTCCGAGTAGCGCAGCGCAGCGGCGGCATCCTGCATGGAGATATCCTCCCCATAGTGAGCGTCGATGAAGCGGCTGATCTCTGCCCGGATGATGGCGGTGCGCATATCCTCATCCTCTTCCCGGCGGAGGGGCTCTGCAGGCGCAGGGGGCTGTGCCGGGCGGGCGGGCAGCTGCACCGACACCTGCCGGATGGCATCCTCCACCGCGAATACCAACTCCTGCTCGTTGTAAGGCTTGAGCAGATAGTCCAGCGCCCGCACAGAGATTGCCTGCCGTGCGTAGTCGAACTTATCAAAGCCAGTCAGAAACAGTATGGCGCAATTTTTGTCCGTTTCGCGGATCTTACGCGCCACCTCCAGCCCGGTAAGACCCGGCATTTCAATGTCCAGCACAGCCACCTGCGGCGCTTCGCGGGCAAAAATTTCCAGCGCTTCCCTGCCGTTTTTTGCTTCATACAGGCTTATCAGATCTCCCAGATACTTCTGCAAGGTCCTGCACAGCACTTTGCGCTCGATCAATTCATCCTCTGCTACCAGCAATTTGCACTTCACGAGAGCGTCTCCTCCTTTTCTTCCGGCTGCTGCGTTTGCGGCAGTTCAAACCGCACCACAGTGCCATGACCTGCGCGGCTGTACACCTGCATTTTACCGCCCGGATACAGCATCCCGATGCGGCGAGAAATGTTGCCAAGGCCGATGCTTCGGCCGGTCTGCTCGCTCTGGGCAATTTTGGTTTGCACGGCGTCCAACTCCTCTGGGGTCATCCCCTTGCCGTTGTCCGCGACCGTGAGCACCAGCACCTTGCCCTGCATCCATGCCCGCAGCAGGATGCGTCCGCCTTCCTCGCGGGACTTGAGCCCGTGCGAGTAAGCGTTTTCCACCACCGGCTGCAGCATAAAGGACGGCACCAAAACCGCCGCAGGCTGCACCTGAATGCTTTTTTCTACGGTAATGCGTCCATCAAACCGCATCTGCTGCAAATAAATGTAGTCCTCCAGCCCGTCCAATTCCTCCTCCAGCGTGATCTGCTGGCGCTTGGTGCGCAGGTTGTGCCGGAACAAACTGCCCAAATGCACGATCATCTGGTCGGTGGTGGCAGCATCCTCCAGCCGCGCCATGCAGGAGATCATGTTCAGGGTGTTGAATAAAAAATGCGGGTTCACCTGACTTTTGAGCACCTCCAGCCGGGTGTGTTCCAGATCTTTTTCCAGCGCAAGGTTCCGCACCTCTTCCCGGTGCAAGGCCTGCTGGGTGGTCAGCTGCTGCGCCATGGCGTGTTTCATCTGGTTGAAGGTGGCCGTCAGCCGCCCCACCTCGTCGCTGCTTTTCACCGGAAGGTCCGGGCTGGAAAAATCTCCCTCGGCAATGCTGCGGGAAGCCTGCGCCAACCGCAGCAGCGGACGCACCACCGCGCGGCTCAGCACCCGGATGAGCAGCAGCACCAGCACAGCCGCCGTCAGGAACAGCCCCAGATACAGCCACGGCAGATGCCGGATGTGAGCCGCCGTGCTGCTGTAAAGGGCGTTTTCCTGTTCCAGCGTGGCCTGTGTCAGGCGCAGCGCATACTCGGCAAGGTAGTCTTGCAGCGCCATCACATGGTACATCTGTTCAATATAGGTATCTGCTGAGGGCGAAAGCTGCAAAAAGGCATCCCGCTCCTGCCGGTAACCCGCGTACCCCTGCAAAAGGTTCCATGTGCGGGCATAGCGTTCTTCGCCGATACGGGCGTAATCGAAGGGCAGGGCCGCAAGGCTTTGCTCGGAAGCGGTGCAGGCGGCGGTATAGGCTTGTTCGGTTTCAGAAGTAGGCTGGCGCACATAGCGCGCAAAGGCCTGTGCTTCGTCCTTGAGAGCGTTCTGCACCGTGTAGCAGACGGCGTTGTCGGCCAGCAGCGTATCAAAGGAGTGCACCGTCCATTGACCTGCCATGGTAGCAATGCCGGTGGAAAGCATTGTGACCAGCAAAATCGCGGCAAGCCATACCGTGACCCTGCTGCGCAGGGAAATACCGTCCTGCGTGGTTTTGTTCCATGCCATACGCTTTCCCTCCTGCCCTTGCAGCACCCGGTCTTTTTTATAAGATAAGTATAATAATCTCCCGGGAAAAGTGCAACTGCAAAAAAGCACCGGTTTTCGCAAAGAAGCCGGTGCTTGCAGACAGTGTACCAAGCGGTCAGCGGGTCAACAGCTCAAAGTGGTTCCGTTTGGTGACCAGCAGCCCTTCTTTTTGCAGCTTGGAAAGCTCCACCGACATGGCGGCACGCTCCACGCAGAGAAAATCCGCCAGCTGCTGACGGTCAAAGGGGATGTCAAAGGAAAGGGAGGACTGCCGGATGGATTCGGCGGACAGGTAGGACAGCAGCTTTTCCCGGGTGGTTCGCTTGCTGACATGGGTGATTTTATCGTTAAAAAGCAGTATTTTGTTTGCCAGAACGCTGACCAGATTGCGGATGAGTTTCTGGTGATGGTCGCAGGCGGTGGGGCAGGCGGTGAGCAGCCGCTTGACGTTCAGCAGCAGGATCTCGCAATCCTCCTCTGCCACCACGCTGATGTTCAGGATGGCACCGGGGGTGGCGGCGTAAGGCTCCCCGAAAAAGTCTCCGGTATTGCACTTGGACAGGATATTGCGGTGTCCCCAAAGATCCTCCTGTATCACAAGGGTGGAGCCAGACAACATGAGCCCCATGACCTCCGTGGAATCTCCGGCACGGAAAATGTAGGAACCCCGGGGACGGGTGATTTTCGCTGCACTGACACAGTGCAGGATGGACAAGATCTCATCATCGCAAAGCCCGGTAAAGAAGGGGCAGCTCCGCAGAACAGGCAGATATTTTTGCATAAATGCTCTCCTTGTTGGAATTCAAACATACAAGATGGCTTTAGTATACTATAATAAACCTGCAAATGCAAAAACACCCACAACAGGAGAGTATAGATATGATTCGGAAGATCATCCATATTGACGAAGAAAAATGCAACGGCTGCGGCTTGTGCGCAACCGCCTGCCATGAGGGAGCCATTGATATCATCAACGGCAAAGCAAAGCTGGTGCGGGAAAATTTCTGCGATGGCTTTGGCGACTGCCTGCCGGGCTGCCCCACCGGAGCTATCACCTTTGAGGAGCGGGAAGCCCCTGCCTACGACGAGGCAGCGGTGCAGGAGAACAAAAAGAAAAAGGAATTGCAGGAGAAGATGAAGCACCTCCACGAGGGCGGCTGCCCCGGCTCCCGGATGCGGATGCTGGAACAGCCGGAGGCTGCCGAAAGTGTGGCTTCTGCTCCCGTACAGCCGGTCTCCCGCCTGCGCAACTGGCCGGTGCAGATCAAGCTGGCACCCATCCATGCGCCTTACTTTGAGGGTGCAAAGCTCCTGATTGCAGCGGACTGCACGGCCTATGCCTACGCCAATTTCCATCAGGAGTTTATGCGCGGCAAGGTGACCCTTATCGGCTGCCCGAAGCTGGATGCTGTGGATTACAGCGAAAAGCTGACCGAGATCCTGCGCAGCAACGATATCCAGAGCGTGACCATCCTCCGCATGGAGGTGCCCTGCTGCGGCGGCTTGGAGATGGCGGCGAAAAAGGCGCTTCAGACCAGCGGAAAGTTCATTCCGTGGCAGGTGGTCACCATCTCCATTGACGGAAAAATTCTGGATTAAAAGCACAGGACAGACCTATACCGCCTTTTAATGCTTCACGCATTTCTTGCCTTGCGGTAAAATACCATAGATTCCATAAGCGGGCGACCTGAAAAAGGCTGCTCGCTTTTTTATCGTCATCGCAGTATTTTTGCGGGAACGGCTTTTTGCCGGTAAGGGATAAAAGCGTTCCATAGAAAATAGGTGCTCTTTACAAGAAAAAATCTTGAAACGCTTCTGTTATAATGTTACAATTATGCTACATAATAGGATAGATATTCAAAAAAGCTGCTGACAGCAGAACGAGAATGATATTGCAAGCACCTTCCTGAAATCGGTGAAGTGAAAATAAAGCCGGAATGAGACCGTCTGGGGTGGAGAAAGATTGGATAAAATGAAAAACTCTGGAATGAGCGAAACCATGCAGACCTTGACACGGAAAAGCGCCTGTGTGATGCTGAGCCTACTGTTGCTACTGTCAGCCGTGCTCCCTGTGAAAGCTGCCGCGGAAACCGCCTCTGCAAAGGTTGTTCGTGTCGGCTCGTTTGAGGACACCTTCAACTATGTCAACGAGAAGGGCGCAAGAAAGGGCTACGGCTACGAATTGCTGGAGACCTTGTCCGGCTATACAGGCTGGCAGTTCGAGTATGTGACCTGCGACTGGTCAGACTGCTTCGAAAAGCTCAAAAACGGCGAGATCGACATTATTGGCGGTATCTCTTATACGGAGGACCGCACCCAGGAGATGCTGTTTTCAGACGAGCCGATGGGAGTGGAAAAATATTACCTCTACGCCGATCTCTCGCGCGCAGACATCTCCGCCTCCGACTTCAAGACGCTGAACGGCAAAAAGATCGGCGTTCTGATGGGAACAGAGCCGGAAGTGATGCTGGCCGAGTGGGAAGAAAAATACGGCCTGAAAACGGAACACGTCAACATCTCCAACAACGAGGATGTGAAGCAAAAGCTGGCAAACCACGAGATCGACTGCTTTGTTTCGCTGGAAGAATCCTTCTGGGCAGAGCGTGGCATCTCGACCATAACCCGTGTGGGAGAATCCGGCATCTACTATGCGATCAACAAAAACCGGCCTGATATCAAGGAAGAACTTGACGATGCGATGCGCGCGTTGGACGAAGCTGTGCCTTTTTATACGGCGGATCTGTACAAAAGATATTTCTCAATGGATTATACGCCCATCCTTACAGGGGAGGAAAAGGCGTGGCTCAGAAAGCATGGTGCGATCAGGATGGGCTTTCTGGCGAGCGACAGCGGCGTCAGCACCTTTGACCCTGCCACCGGGGAGTTTACCGGGGTAATCACGGACTATATTCAGTTTGCAGCAGATTGTCTGGGCAATCAGGAACTGGAATTCCAGCTGGTCGGCTATGACAGCAAGGAAGCAGAACTGGATGCGCTGAAATCGGGCGAGATCGACATGATCTTCCATTGCGACCAGAACCCCAATCTGGCGGAAGAGTATCACTTTGCCTGTACCAACACAACGTGGACCTCCAACCTGATGGCGGTCACGAACAAACAGCACTTTAACGAAAACAATGTAAACCGCATTGCCGTTCCCCAAAACAAACTCTCCCTGAAAAAGTACCTTGCGTTTTATTACCCGCAGTGGGAGATCGTGGACTGCGATACACAGGAGGATGCGGCAAGGCTGGTCAAAGACGGACAGGCAGATTGCTTTGTTACCGGGATCAGCAGTGAGAATAAATACAGCAAGAAATACAGCTTTTACAGCGTTCCGCTGGTAAACCCTGTAAGATCCTGCTTTGCGGTCAATAGCGGAAACCGCAGCCTGCTGTCCATCCTGAACAAAACGATCAAGGCAATGCCTGTTAATATGCTTGCCGGCGCGCTTGCGATGTATAAGAGCTCCGCGCGGAAGGTTACCCTGAGCGATTTTATAAAGGATAACTTCTTTAAAGTTATGTTGATCAGCAGCATTGCTGTTGCAGTTGTTCTGCTCACGATTTTGATGCTGCTCCAGAAGGCGCGTAAAGCCGAAGCTGCTGCAAGGAAAGCCGCAAGCGATACGCAGGAACTGAATGCAAAATTGCAGGTCGCCGTGGAAAAAGCAGAGACCGCGAACCGCGCCAAGAGCACCTTCCTTTCCAATATGTCCCACGATATCCGCACCCCCATGAACGCCATCATCGGCTTTACCACGCTGGCGCTCAGCAATATTGACGATACAGACCGGGTGAAGGATTATCTTGCCAAGACCCTTGCATCCAGCAACCATCTGCTCTCCCTCATCAACGATGTGCTGGATATGAGCCGCATTGAAAGTGGAAAGATCCATCTGGAAGAGGTGGAAGTTAACCTTTCGGATGTGTTGCACGATTTAAAAACCATCGTCAGCGGGCAAATTTATGCAAAACAGCTGGAACTTTACATGGATGCCATGGACGTGACCGACGAAGACGTCTACTGCGACAAGACCCGGCTGAATCAGATCTTGCTGAACCTGCTGTCCAACGCCATCAAGTTCACTCCGGCGGGCGGCACGGTCTCGGTACGGGTGCGGCAGCTTGTCGGTAAAGTGCGCGGCTGCGGACAGTACGAGTTCCGCATCAAGGATAACGGCATCGGCATGAGCCAGGAGTTTGCCCAAAAGATCTTTGAACCCTTCGAGCGGGAGCGCACCTCCACGGTAAGCCGCATCCAGGGCACCGGCCTTGGCATGGCCATCACCAAAAACATCGTGGATATGATGGGTGGCACCATCGAGGTGCAGACAGCGCAGGGCAAGGGCACCGAGTTTACCGTCTGCGTGCCCATGCGCGCACAGACCGAGCAGCGCCCGGTGGAAAAGATCACCGAGCTGGAGGGCCTGAAGGCACTGGTGGTGGATGACGACTTCAACACCTGCGACAGCGTGACAAAGATGCTGGTCAAGGTGGGTATGCGTGCCGAGTGGACCCTTTCCGGCAAGGAAGCGGTGCTGCGCGCGCGGCAGTCCATAGAGATGAGCGATGCCTACCACGCTTATATCATCGACTGGCGCTTGCCGGATATGAACGGCATTGAGGTCACCCGCCAGATCCGCAGCCTGCACGATGATACGCCTATTATCATCCTGACCGCCTACGACTGGTCGGATATTGAAGTGGAAGCAAAAGCAGCCGGCGTGACCGCCTTCTGCGCCAAGCCCATGTTCATGTCCGACCTGCGCGAGACCCTGATGAGCGCCCTTGGCCAGAAGCCGGCGGATGCAGTGCAGGGGCTTTTGCCGGAAAAGAACGCCGACTTCAAGGGCAAGCACATCCTGCTGGTGGAGGACAACGAGCTGAACCGCGAGATCGCGCAGGAGATCCTGCGGGAGTACGGCTTCCTTGTCGATTCGGCAGAAAACGGCGCCGTAGCGGTGGAAAAGGTAAGTACCGCCGCGCCGGGCAGCTATGATCTGGTACTGATGGATGTGCAGATGCCGATCATGGATGGCTATACTGCCACCCGGAAGATTCGCGCACTGGACGACCCTGCGCGGGCAAAGCTGCCGATTATTGCCATGACCGCCAACGCCTTTGACGAGGACCGCCGCAACGCCTTGGAAAGCGGCATGAACGGCTTTTTGTCCAAGCCCATCGTGATCGACGACCTTGTGCAGGAACTGCACAAAATTTTGTAAATGAAACGCCGGTCAGGTGAATAAAAAAGAATGCACCCGCAGTATTTGCGCCCGGAGGCCAAAACCTCTGAAAAGCCTGCTGCGGCATCATGGAGCCGGTGGCCGTCTGGGTGCGCAAGGGCGGCGAATGGGCCATCATCCACCGCTGCAAACGCTGCGGAAAGCTCAGTTCCAACCGTGTGGCGGCAGACGACAACCCCATGAAGCTCATGAGCATTGCCATGAAGCCGCTGTGCTCTCCGCCGTTCCCGCTGGACTATATTGAGGAAATGACCGCCCTGATGGGCGGTGATGGACGGATGCGGTAAGCCGCAAGAGGAACTACAAGATGGAGTATATCCGAATCACAAAAGAAAACATCGACAAGGAACACATCTGTTGTGCCATGTCCGGTCAACAGAGCCTTGCCAAGAAGGAATGGCTCAAGCAGCGCTTTGAGGAGGGGCTTGTCTTTTACCGCAGTGCGGAGCGCGGCAAATGCTTTATCGAGTACATCCCGGCGGAAAACGCATGGGTGCCCATTGATGCCGATGGCTATCTGTACATCAACTGCCTGTGGGTCTCCGGCTCCTTGAAAGGGCACGGCTATTCTGGCGAACTGCTGGAAGAATGCCTTCGGGATGCCAAGGCGCAGGGCAAAAACGGCGTTTGCATTCTGTGTGCCGAGGGGCGCAAACGGGAGTTTCTCGCTGACCCAAAGTTTTTGACCCATAAGGGCTTTAAGGTTTCGGACATCTCAGATTGCGGCATCAACCTCATGTATCTGCCCCTTGCAGAGAATGCCCAGCCGCCAAAATTCAAGGCCTGCGCCAAGCATCCCAAGGTGGAGGAAAACGGCTTTGTCCTCTACTATACCGACCAGTGCCCCTACACCTATTATTGGGTGCCAAAGGTGCAGGAGGCTGCAAAGGAACATGGAATCCCGTTCAAAACCATCCACATCACAGAGAAAGAGACGGCACAAAATGTGCCCGCACCGGTCACAACATACGCATTGTTCCGGGATGGGAAGTTTGTGACCCAGAGCATCCAGTCGGACAAGAAATTCTTGAAATT
>OLSB01000491.1_pt1 | contig 44761 bp, 42 predicted proteins | sample 1672071 | NCBI WGS metagenome assembly OLSB01 (sample SAMEA3136642, study PRJEB25190) | human gut metagenome | biome: human gut; feature: human-associated habitat; material: faeces | place: Austria | collected 2013 | reverse complement strand
ATGAACATGAAGCACTTGGAGGCGGCTCTGGACGACGCCTCTATTGCCGGCTGACTTCACTCAGCCGGAGCCTGCAAACAATTTTGCGCATAAATCTTGACGGGACCTTTGAAGGCCTTACCAGGCTTGAAGGCGGGAACCTTGGATGCGGGTATTTTGACCTCAGCACCGGTAGCAGGGTTTCTGCCAATGCGGGCAGCGCGTTCCTTGGCCTCAAAAGAGCCGAAACCAACCAACTGCACTTTATCGCCGGCTTTCAGTGCCTTTTCCGTGGCGGCGAGGAAAGCGGTCAGCGCAGCCTCGCAGTCCTTTTTGGAAAGGCCACTTACCTCTGCCATGGTAGCAATCATATCAACCTTGTTCATAATGTGTAATCTTCTAATATCATATAGTATGGATAGAAAACACTATATCGAAATTGGTAGAGTTTTGCAATACAGCATTTCAGACTCCATTCCTGCAGAACATCAGATTTTAGGATTGCGATGGATGATGTGTGCCGACGAGCAGCAACAGATGCAGCGAAAAAGGAAATCGCAAGGTATAAGCCTTTCGATGACCCGGTATTCATGGACCTTCTTGAGCTTGTGGTCCGCAAGCTTGAGGTGAATGCTTTAGAGATCGATCGGGAATTCATTCATGAGCTTGACGCGCTCTACCTGTTCCTTGACGAGCAGTTGGATATCAGAAAACTACAAAAGCGACTTACGGAAGAAAACCGTGCCTGACGGAGAAGGGACATGCATAGTTTGCAATTCTGTTCTAAAAGCATCAATGCGATTGTAATGCAAGCACATTGAGAAGGGACGGCGTTTTATGGAGAAGAACTGCACCATAATGTCCGTTGCCTTTTTGAAATGTCTCACTAATTTGTTTATGGCATTTTGATACACGTTATTTAGTTATGATCGACTATAAATGCTATCTGCCAAAAAGTATGCTTTTTGGCAGGCTATTCGTATCCGCTCAATAATCGCCCATAACCAAAGAGCACTATCCGGGCATAGCCCGGATAGTGCTCAAATCAGTACAGTTTTACAAACTGGTCAATTGTGTAGGCACGACCGTCAACGATAATATGGGCGGCATGTACTAAGAAATCGCCGCAAAGCCTTGAAAATAAAGGTTTTTCGCTGGCAATCTGATAAACTTACCACAAATTTACGACAATTGCCAACGAAAAAGCGCCGAGATATGTATGAAGCTACCGCCTGCATTTTGCAGACGGTAGCTTTTTCCTTGCAAAAAAGATACTTTTATAATCTAATTTCTCTACTCGCTGTTGAGAAAAATGAGTTGAAAAGGGTGAAAAACATGATATAATTTTGACGTGGCGAACGATTGACAAGGTATTTCCTTCAGTATGCCTTGCAGAAGCAGGAAAGAGGTGTGCGCCGTGAAAAAAAGCTTGACAGGGTATTTCCCGGCGCAATACACTGACGGCAGGCAGGCAGGCAGGCAGGCAGGCAGGCAGGCAGGCAGGCAGGCAGGGTAAAACTCTGTCCGTTTTTGCTGCACAACATTACCTTTATAAGACAAATAGAAAGACGCTCCTATGACACGGGATAACCTGTGCCATAGAGCGTCTTTTTGTCATTCACGGAAAGTCAGCAGCTTCGCTGGTTCTACATTCAGAACAGCAGCGATATTGAAGAGTAAATCAAGTGATATGGGGCGGCAGAGGTTAGGTGCCTCGATTGCTCCGATATGCTGGCGGCTGATACCGACACGCTCTGCAAGCTGCTCTTGGGTCAAACCAGCGTGCTTGCGGTAATATGCGATATTGTACCCGATTTCAATAGATTTCTGCGTGTTATCGAATTCGGGATAGCGGTTCTCTGCCACGGGCCTCACCTCTATTAACATTTTATCCCACACAGCAGAAAACTAAAATTAGATGGCAGAGAACGATTGATATTTAGTATCTAACAATACATAATTGAGCAAGAAAGATTGTTGAATTGCTGACGACTGCAAACAATATAAATTGGAATGGAGGGCTACTACATGAAAAGAAAAATCTTATCTCTTTTGCTGTCATTCACACTATGCCTGACGCTGCTGCCAACGGCAGCGTTTGCAGAGGGACCCGACAAAATCTCAATCACAACAGTAGATGAACTTTTGCAATTTGCAAAAGCTGTGGACAATGGCGAATATGACGATAAAACAGATGCGGTTGTATCTCTTGATGCGGATTTGGATTTAACAGGTGTTGCGTGGAAACCGATTGGCAGCGTCTTTGACGGCGACGGAAATCTGCTGCACTACTTCAGCGGCAAATTTTACGGAAACGGACATACGATTTCCAATTTAGATTTTTCCGAAAACTATGGAAAGGCAGAGTATCCGGTTTTCGGATTTTTCAGCGTGGCTTACGGCGCTGAAATTTCCGGTTTGACAATTCAAGGCAAGCTGGATGTGTCCAATTCTGGGTATGTCTTTTTTGGAACAGTTGCGGGCGTTGCAGAAAACAGCAAAATTTCTGACTGCGTTTCGGATGTATCGTTCACGGATACGGACAAATATATCAACGGCCCTGCGGCTTTGTGCGGATATGCGATAAATAGCACGATTGAACACTGCCAAAACAAGGGGAATTTTTCAGTAACGACGGATACTACCTCTTTGCAGATGGGCGGTATCGTAGGTGTTGCTGACAACAGTACCGTACAGTATTGCGCCAATACAGGCGATATGACCTCTTGGACACCCCATACCGGCGGAATTGTTGGGCAGTTGTATCAAGGCTCAAAGATTATCAATTGTTATTCCACCGGGAAAATGGTTCCTCTTGGCCATGGCACTACGAATTTCGGCGGCATTGCAGGCACAGTTGGTGCAGATACAGAAATCAGACATTGTTATTTTGCCGGTGAAGTGGAAGTGGATGTATCCCAATATACTGCCACTACACCTTATAAGCGTTTAGGCGGTATTGTAGGCGATTTTTCTTCTGGTACGCCTGTAGTTGTTTTTGAAAACAATTATTTCATTGAAACAAACAACATGACGGCTTTCAGCAAAAATACGGCGGCAGGCACAGCGAAGTCCCTTGAATATATGAAAACTGAGGACTTCTACAAGGAGATCACTGCTGCTGGCGGAAATTATCGATCTAATTCTAATGGAACACCTCTTTTGCCTGCACCGAAATATGCGGTTTCTTTTGTTGTAACACCTGCCGAGTTGACGAATGTAGTCATTAAGGTGAACGGTCAGGCAGTAGCAAACCCTGCCGATTTGGAAGCGGGTACTTATGCGGTCGAGGTCAGCGCCGATAATTGTGAGGTTTTCCGTTCCGATATTACAATTACAGCTGACACAGCAACTCATATGCAGACCATTGCAATGACTTATTTACCTGCCAACTACACTAAGGTTGACGCAGCCATTGCCAAGGCAAATGCACTGAACAAAGATAACTACATGGATTTTTCTGGCGTGGAAGCCGCTGTGAATGCCGTTGTCCGAGGCAAGAACATTACCGAGCAGAGTGAGGTAGATGCAATGGCGAAGGTCATTGAGGAAGCGATCAACGCTCTGGTTCGGAAAAGCTCCGGTGGCGACGATAGCGACCCGACTTACGCCATCGAGGTGGGCAAGGACATCCGGAACGGCACAGTGACAGCAAACCGCCGCTATGCCGAGCGTGGTGATACCGTGACAATCACCGTCAAGCCGGACGATGGTTTCAAACTGGATGACCTTACCGTGACCGACAAGAATGGTAAGAAACTGAAACTGACCGATAAGGGCAACGGCAAATATACCTTTACCATGCCCGCCAGCAAGGTCGAGGTTAATGCTACCTTTGTCAAGGAAGTTGAGATAAGCCCGTTCAGCGATGTGTCCACCAGCGCCTATTACTATGAGGCTGTGAAGTGGGCACAGGAAAAGGGCATCACCGGCGGTATTGGCAACGGCCTCTTTGGACCGAACCAGCCCTGCACCCGTGCACAGATCGTCACCTTCCTGTGGCGTGCTGCCGGTTCTTCCGAACCCAAGAGCATGAGCAGCTTCTCTGATGTTTCTGCGGACAGCTATTATGCTAAGGCAGTTGCGTGGGCGGTGGAGAACGGTATCACCACAGGAACGGGCGATGGCAAATTCAGTCCTGATGCCACCTGCACCCGTGAGCAGGCGGTCGCATTCCTCTATCGAGCCTCCGGCAGCCCCGCAGTCAGTGGCGGCAGCGCGTTCAGTGATGTGGCAGCGAATGCCTATTATGCTGATGCAGTCGCATGGGCGGAGAAGAACGGCGTGACCGGCGGTATCGGCGGCGGCCTGTTCGGCTCCGGGAATACCTGCACCAGAGCGCAGATTGTCACATTCCTGTACCGTGCCTATCAGGGTAAGTAAGGCGAATCGACAATCCAATATAAAGCTCCCGCTGAGAATCATCCTCGGCGGGAGCTTTTTACTCTGCACGGCAGGGAATTGGCGTGGAACATTGCTGCAATGCGAATACTTGACGTATATACTGAAAGCTATTATGCTTTTACTATCAAAAGCTGCGTGAAAGTCTGTTGCTTCGGATCGTGGGGCGGCAAAGCGGATACGGGAACAGCTTTTGATACGGAATGACCTGCTCCCCAGCGTTATGACGGGACATAAGTGCATCCGAGAATGGTAGATTGGTCGTGCGTATAGGACGGAATTGTCATCCTGCGTATTTTCGTTGAGATGACCTTATTAGGAGGAAGTAGGCTGGCAGGCATGCGGGGGAGGCGAACCCCTGCCTATGTGCCGGGTAAACTGAAACCGGAATTTTCCCGAACCGGCACGGCGACGCCCGCGCCGAAGGTGGTGTAATTGCTCTGGATGAACGAGACCATGTTGCCCTCGCGGTCGGCGGTGCAGAGATAGATGGTGCCGCCGCAGTGCGGGTCGCTCGCCCTCGGCTCCAGCGCGCGGTCGGTGATGAGCGCGCGGCGGGCGGCGAGATAGGCGGGATCCAGCAGCTCGCTGACCTTAGTTTTCATATAGCGCGGGTCGGCGACGTAGGTCCTCGTGTCGGCAAAGGCCAGCTTGATGGCCTCCATCACCTTGTGATAGTGCTCGGCGCTCTCGCGCTTTTCCGGCATGGTCATGCCGTTCAGGATGCCGAGCGCCATGAGCACCGTAATGCCGTGGCCGTTTGGCGGGATCTCACAGACCGTATAGCCGCGGTAGTCCTGCGTGATGGGCTCGACCCATTCGGGGTGGTAATTGCGGAAGTCGTCCTCGCAGAAGTACCCGCCGGTCGCGCGGGAGAACGCGACGATCCGCTCCATCAGCGCGCCGCGGTAATAGCTCTCGCAGTCCGTCGCGGCGAGAGAGCGCAGCGTCGCGGCATAGTCCGGAAAGTGGAACAGCTCGCCCGCACGGTAGGGCGTACCGTCCGGCTTTATAAAGCTCTTCCACCAGTATTCATGCGGTACGGCGTTCTCCGCCATCGCCTTGGCAATGCGGCGGCTGTCGCGCTCCCACTGCCGCGCGACGTTCACTGGCACGGGATAGCGCTCCTCGGCATAGGAAATGGCTGGCGCGAACAGCTCAGCGAGCGACTTCGTGCCGAAGCGGCGGTTCAGCTCCGCCCAGCCCGCGGGTGCGCCGGGCACCATCGTCGGCAGCCATCCGGCCTTCGGCATCTCTGTATAGCCCATCGCGCGAACCTTCTCTGCGCTCAGCGCCATCGGCGCGACACCGCTGGCGTTGAGGCCGTAGAGCCGTTTGTCCCGCTCGATCCAAACGAGCGCAAAGCAGTTCGAGCCAAGGCCGTTGCCGGTCGGCTCGAGCAACGGCATGGCCGCGGCCATCGCCACGGCGGCGTCCACGGCGCTGCCGCCGGATTTCATCACGTCCAGTCCGATCTGCGCGCCGAGCAACACAAACGTGCAGGCGACGGCATTTTGGGCGTAGACGACATTGCGCCGTGAGGCATAGCGGTAGGTCAGCGGATCAAAGGCAGGCATGGGAAGCGTTCTCCTTTTCTCTTTTATATCAGGTCCAGTATAGCACACCGACACGGGAAGAGCATGGCGGCGGTTAGGCTCCCGCGCGGACGGTTATAATATTTTTCGCATCATTACCCGGTTTTTAGGCACTATTGAAAAAATGAATCATTTAATTTTTTTGCGATTTCTTGATTTCTTCGGCATTGTGCGCTATATTTTAGTTCCATTACGAAATTTTACTCACATAAACACAGAAAGGCGGATTTTATGGAGCTTCAAATTCAGGATCTGGTATCCTCCATCAAAAAGGACGGCATCGAGAGCGCGAACCGCGAGGCCGCGCAGATCCTTGCCGAAGCCAAGGCGCAGGCGGAAAAGATCGTCGCCGATGCGAGGAGCGAGGCGGACAAGCTGCGTGCGGACGCGCAGGCGGAGATCGGCGTGTTCAAGGCCAGCGCTCAGCTCAGCGCAGAGCAGGCGAAGCGCGACGCGGTGCTTGCCTTCCGGCAGGAGATCGGTGCGGAGCTGACGAAGCTGCTCGCGCAGGATACGCATAAGGCGCTCGACGACAAGGCGCTCGCCGCGCTCATCACCGCCGCGTTGCAGGGCGAGGACGCCTCCGCCTACGCCGCAGAGGTCGCCTCCGTCACGGACGCGCTCAAAAGCGAGCTCGCCGGCGAGCTCAAGGCGGGGCTGGAGCTGCGGCTCTCCAAAAAGGTCCGCACGGGCTTCCGCCTGTGCGCCAAGGACGGCTCGGGCTACATCGACTGCTCCGACGAGGAGCTGGCGGAGCAGCTTGCCCCCTTCTTCCGCGAGCTGCGCATTTAAGGAGGGACGCTCTTGGCTTCCTATTACTACTTGATCTCGAGCCTGCCGATGCTCCGCGCGGGCGACGCCCCGCCGCTGGATTACGCTGCGTTTCTCGACCAATGCCAGGGCGCGGTGAGCGACAGGGTCTACCGCTCGCTCGAGGAGCTGACGGTGCGCTCGGAGGACGGCGGCTTCGTGAGCCGGTGGGCGGCCTTCTACCGCGTGCTGCAGGGTGAGCTGACCTATCAGCGGCGCGTGAAGCGCGGCGAGAGCTGTGCCGCGCCGAACGAGCGCGACGCCGCCGTGACGCAGACCGTCACCGCGGCAGTGAACGCAAAGGACCCGCTCGAGGGCGAGCGGCTGCTGCTCGCGCTGGAATTTGACCGGCTGGATGAGCTGGTGGGACTGCACAGCTTCGACGACTGCGCGCTCTACGGCTACGCGCTGAAGCTGCGGCTGCTCGAACGGCAGCGCGTCTTCCGCCATGACGAGGGCAAGGCCGCCTTCGACACCCTGCTCGGACAGGTCCGTCAGCAGATATTCAGCCTATAAGAAAACGGGAGAAACGAAATGGAGAAAGTGACAGGCTATGTGACCGGAGTCAACGGCAACCTTGTCTCGGCAAGGTTCTCGGGCTCCGTGCGAAAAAACGAAGTCGGCTTCGTCAAGATCGGCAATGACCGCCTCAAGGGCGAGGTCATCCGCATCAGCGGCGACGCCGTGAGTATGCAGATCTATGAAATGACCAACGGCATTCAGGTCGGCGACGAGGTCGAGCTGACCGGCGAACTGCTGAGCGTCGAGCTCGGCCCCGGCCTTCTGACGCAGGTGTACGACGGCTTGCAGAATCCTCTGCCGAAGCTTGCCGAGCAATGCGGCTTCTTCCTCGAGCGCGGCGTATACCTTGACCCCATCCCCGATAAGGAATGGGAGTTCACCCCCTGCGTCAAGCCCGGCGACGCCGTGCTCGCGGGCGACGCGGTCGGCAGCGTACCGGAGGGGCAGTTCACGCACCTCATCATGGCGCCCTTCGACCTCAAGGACGAGGGCTGGCGCGTAAAGAGCGTGAAGGAAAAGGGCGTCTATCACGTCCGCTCCACCGTTGCGGTGCTGGAAAACGGCGCGGGCGAGGAGAAGGCGCTGAGCATGGTCTTTTCCTGGCCGGTCAAGCAGCCCATCCGCTGCTATGAGGAGCGTCTGCGTCCCGACGAGACGCTGGTGACCAAGATCCGCTGCATCGACACCTTCCTGCCGGTCGCCAAGGGCGGCACCTTCTGCGTGCCCGGTCCCTTCGGTGCGGGCAAGACCGTGCTGCAGCACATGGAGGCGAAGAACGCTGACGTCGACATCGTCATCGTCGCCGCCTGCGGCGAGCGCGCCGGCGAGGTCGTAGAGGTCCTCAAGGAGTTCCCCGAGCTGACCGACCCGCGCACGGGCCGCTCGCTGATGGAGCGTACCATCATCATCTGCAACACCTCGTCCATGCCGGTCGCGGCGCGTGAAGCGTCCGTGTACACGGCAGTGACGATGGCCGAATATTACCGCCAGATGGGCCTCAACGTCCTGCTGCTGGCGGACTCCACGAGCCGCTGGGCGCAGGCCATGCGCGAGATGAGCGGCCGACTGGAGGAGATCCCCGGCGAGGAAGCCTTCCCTGCCTACCTCGAATCCGTCATCGCCGCGTTCTATGAGCGCGCGGGCAAGGTCCGGCTGAGAAACGGCAAAATCGCCTCTGTCACCATCGGCGGCACGGTCTCCCCCGCGGGCGGCAACTTTGAAGAGCCGGTCACGCAGGCGACGCTCAAGGTCGTCGGCGCGTTCCACGGCCTCTCCCGCGAGCGCTCCGACGCGCGCAAGTATCCCTCCATCCACCCCATCGACTCGTGGTCAAAGTATCAGGGCGTGGTGGACATGGCGCGTGTGGAGGAGGCCCGCGGCATCCTCCGCCGCAGCAGCGAGATCAATCAGATGATGAAGGTCATCGGCGAAGAGGGCACCTCGGCCGAGGATTACATCCTCTACCAGAAGGGCGAGCTGCTCGACGCCGTGTACCTGCAGCAGAACTCCTTCGATCCCATCGACGCGGCCTGCGAGCCGGAGCGTCAGGCGCATGAGTTCAACGTGCTCTACGATGTGCTCACGCGCGATTACGCGCTCAGCGACAAAAAGGAGATCCGCGCCTTTTTCAATCAGGTGCGTCAGGAATTCCTCGACTGGCACGGCACGGTCTACGGCACGCCGGAATTTGCGGCGCAGGAAACGAAGCTCACGGACCTCTACCGGAGCAAGGTAACGGGTTAAGGAGGGTTTCAGAATGCAGAAGGTTTATACCAAGATCGAATCCATCGTCGGCAACGTCGTGACCGTGCGCGCCTCGGGCGTGCGCAGCGGCGACCTTGCCCTCGTCGGCGAGAGCTACGCGAGCGTCATCAAGCTCAGCGGCGACCTCGTCTCCCTGCAGGTCTTTGCCGGCACGCAGGGCGTCAGCACGACCGACACCGTGCGCTTCCTCGGGCGGCCCATGATGGTCTCGTTTTCCGACGACCTGCTCGGGCGCGTGTTCGACGGCGCGGGCGTGCCGCGCGACAACGGCCCCGCGCTGACCGAAAATATGATCCCCATCGGCGGGCCCTCCGTCAACCCCGCCAAGCGCATCGTGCCCAAGCGCATGATCCGCACCGGCATCCCGATGATCGACGTGTTCAACACCCTCGTCGAGAGCCAGAAGCTGCCCATCTTCTCCGTCTCCGGCGAGCCCTACAACCAGCTGCTCGCCCGCATCGCCATGCAGGCGGAGGTCGACGTCATCGTCCTCGGCGGCATGGGTCTGAAATACGACGACTACCTCTTCTTCCGCGACACGCTCGAAAAGAGCGGTGCGATGGGCCGCACGGTCATGTTCGTCCACACGGCGTCTGATCCGACGGTGGAATGTACGCTCGTGCCCGACCTGTCGCTCGCCGTGGCGGAGCAGTTCGCCCTTGCCGGCAAGCGCGTGCTTGTGCTGCTGACCGACATGACCAACTTCGCCGACGCGCAGAAGGAAATGGCCATCACGATGGAGCAGGTGCCGTCCAACCGCGGCTACCCCGGCGACCTATACAGCTGCCTTGCCTCGCGCTATGAAAAGGCGGTCGACTTTGAGGGTGCGGGCTCCATCACCATCCTCGGCGTCACCACGATGCCCGGCGACGACGTCACCCACCCCGTGCCGGACAACACAGGCTATATCACCGAGGGCCAGTATTACCTCAAAAACGGCCACATCGAGCCGTTCGGCTCGCTCTCGCGTCTCAAGCAGAACGTCAACGGCACGACGCGCAGCGACCACCGCGCCCTGATGGACGGCATGATCCGTCTCTACAGCGCCTACAAGGAAAGCCTTGAGAAGAAGTCCATGGGCTTCATGATGTCCGAATGGGACGAGAAGCTACTCAAGTACGGCCACCTCTTTGAAACGAAGCTGATGGACCTGAGCGTGAACATCCCTCTGGAGGAGGCGCTGGACCTTGGCTGGGAGATCCTCGCCGAGTGCTTCGAGCCGAACGAAACGGGTCTGAAGACCAGTCTCCTGCAGGAAAGATGGCCGAAAAAGGACGCCTTGAACTGAGGGAGCGCGTATGGCTGTCAAACTAACAAAAAATGAACTGAAGGTCCAGAAGGACCGGCTCAAGCAGTTTCAACGCTACCTGCCGACGCTGCAGCTGAAAAAGCAGCAGCTCCAATCGGTCGTGATGCAGGTGACGGCGCAGCTTGAGAAGGTCGAAGCCGAGCGGCTGAAGATCGTCGACGGTCTGGACGGCTGGATCGCGGTGTTCGCCGAAAACGGCAGCTTTCCCGAGGGGATGCGGCTCGATTCGCTCATCCGTCCGAAGGACGTCGTCTGCCGCGACCACAACATCGCCGGCGTGATCGTGCCGGTCTTTGAGGAGCTGACCTTCGAGGAGATCTCCTACGACGTCGCGGACTATCCGCTCTGGGTGGACACCGCCGTGGTCACGCTGCGCGAGATCGCGCGGCTGGACGCGCTGGTCAAGACGCTGCGCACGCAGGTCGAGCTGCTCGAGCGGGAGCTGCGCTCCACAGCGCAGCGCGTGAACCTGTTTGAAAAGGTCAAGATCCCCGAGGCGAGGGAAAACATCCGCGTCATCGGCATTTACCTCGGCGACCAGCAGACCTCCGCGGTCGTGCGCGGCAAGATCGCCAAGAAAAAGCTACAGGAGGCGGCGCGATGATCGAGAAAATGAAGGTCGTTCACATCGTCGCCGCGCAGACGCAGAAAACGGAGCTGCTCGACGCGCTGCGCGCGCTCGGCATCGTCCATTTCGCGGAAAAGGCGGATGCCGACCAGACCTATCTGGAGCGCTTCGCCGCGCTCTCGCGGCTCATCACCGTGCTCGAGGAGCAGGGGGTGAGCGAGGTCGAAGCGGAAACGCTCGACGACGTGAAATTCAAGCAGCTCTATGACGGGCTCAACGCATGTCTGGAGCGCAAAAAAGCATTGGAGACCGAGCGCGCCGCCGCGGTCAGCGCGTGCGACACGCTCGCCGGCTGGGGCAGCTTCTCCCCCGCCGAGATCAAGGAATTGAAGGCGCAGGGCTTCGAGCTGCACTTCTGCCGCGTGGACAAAAAGCTCCTCGCTTCGCTCGAGGCGGACAAGGAAGTGCGCTTCCTGCGGCTCGCGCCGGTCGGGAAGCAGCAGACCGTCGCCATCCTCGGTGCGCTGCCCGCCTCCTGCGCCGCCGGCGAGTTCATCCCGCCGGAAAAGAGCCTTGACGAATACCGGCAGGAGATCGCCGACTGTGAGCGCGGTCTTTCTGAGTGCGGCGCGCAGCTCAAGGCCGCCGCGAAGCACCTGCCCAGCTTCCGCGAGCAGCTGCTCAAAACGCAGAACAACGCGGACTACTCCTCCGTGCGCAATACCTCGGAGAGCGGGGACGGACTCGTGTGGCTGACCGGCTACCTCCCTGTCGACGAGGCGGAGCGCTTCAAGGCCGCCGCCGCGAAGGAGCATTGGGCGTGGGCGATGGACGATCCGGCGGCGGACGACGACAAGGTGCCGACCAAGATCAAATACACCAGGGTCACGCGGCTCATCGCGCCGGTGTTCGACATTCTCGGCACCGTGCCGGGCTACCGCGAGTATGATATTTCGTTCTGGTTCCTCGACTTCTTCACGCTCTTCTTCGCCATGATCATCGGCGACGCGGGCTACGGCTGCCTGTTCCTGCTGACCGCCGCGGCCCTGACGGTGAAGAGCAAGAAGCCCTCCGATGCCGTGCAGCTTTTGTGGGTGCTCTCCATCGCCACCATCGTCTGGGGCGCGATGACCGGCACCTGGTTCGGGCTTGAGGGCGCGATGGACGTGCCGCTGCTCCGCTCGCTGGTCGTTCCGACCTTTGCAAACTACCCCGAGTATTTCAACGTCACCACCACCCAGCAGCAGAACAGCGTCATGAAATTCTGCTTCATCCTCGGCACCGTCCAGCTCTCGCTGGCGTGCGTGATGAACATCCGCCGCAAGACGCGGGAGAAGGACCTCAGCTGGGTCGCCGACCTCGGCTGGCTGTGCGCGATCTGCGCGCTGTACTTCGTGGTGCTCTACCTCGTCATCGGCGAGCAGGTGAACCTCACGCCCATTGCCGCGGTGGTCCTTCTCGGCTTCGTGCTGGTCGTGTGCTTCGGCGGGATGTCGCCGGACAAGACCTTCGCGCAGGGTCTCAAGGCGGGCCTTGGCAACGCCTTCACAGTGTTCCTCAACACCATCAGCGCCTTCGGCAACATCATGAGCTACATCCGACTGTTTGCCGTCGGCATGGCGTCGCTCGCTATCGCGCAGAGCTTTAACAACATGGCGCTCGGCTTCAAGGGGCCGCTGGTCGTCGTCGGCATCCTCATCATGCTCGTCGGTCACGGGCTGAACATCGTGATGGGCCTGCTGTCCGTGGTGGTCCATGGCGTGCGATTGAATCTGCTGGAATTCTCCGGTCAGCTTGGCATGGAGTGGACCGGCACCGCCTACGCACCGTTCAAAAAACTGGATAAGATCAGAAAATAATCAAAAAGAGGAGAAACGTATTATGAGCATTGAATTTATTGGTATGGCGTGTGCGCTGGGCCTGTCCGCCATGGGCAGCGCGTTCGGCGCGGGCTTCGCGGCGCAGGCGAGCGTCGGCGCGTGGAAGAAGTGCTACGCGAACGGTAAGCCCGCTCCCTTCATCATGGTCGCCTTCTCCGGCGCGCCCCTGACGCAGACCATCTACGGCTTCCTGCTGATGAACTTCATCCGCAGCGCCGTGGCCTCCGGCGCCGATCCCGCGCTCGCCATGTTTACGGGCATCTTCGCGGGTCTCGCCATCGGCCTGTCCGCGTTCTTCCAGGGCAAGGTCGCCGCGGCGAGCGCCGACGCGCTCGGCGAGACCGGCAAGGGCACGGCGAATTTCTTCATCGTCATCGGCATCATCGAAACGGTCGCGCTCTTCACGCTCGTCTTCAGCCTCCTGCTGTTACAGTAAGCGCAAGGAGAAATTTCATAGCGGCACAGCAAGGGAGCCGGTGTCTGTTCTATATTTGCAAACACCGAGAAGGCCACAGGCAAGTGCCATTTGTACGCCAAAAATCCGAGTCTGCTTTGCCGCAAGCAAGCAGATATTCTCGGTCTGCACACCGGCAGACAGGATTTCGACGATTTGCCAAACTCCACTTGTCCTATCCGTCTTCGCATACTTTTTGTAGGCGTTGAGAGCTGTGTAGCTCATCTGCTCGGTTCTCATCTCTTCTGGGATAAAAGAGATGGATAGTGGCGACATCTCCAGAACAGCTTCGCAGATTTCTTCGCTCAGCTTTTCTTTTGGTAGGAACGCGACGCAGTCTTGATTCGCCATGAGCACTTGTGTTGCCACAGCCGCCGTCAGAGGCTTATCTTTTGCCAACTTGCTCCACGTTACTCTCGCGGCAGAGAGTCTGTCCCTGCGTTTTTCCGCGATAAAAGACATGGTTTCAGTCAGTTTCCTTTCGGCGTACTGCTGCATCAAGCTTTTGCTTTCCAATTTGAAATCCTCCTTTCTTCATGTGCGCAAGAGGACATGATTTTCTAGATCACCACTCTATTCGTCACGGATATTGGCTTTGACTATATTGCGCCTAATCCCACGGGAGATGACCTGACCAGCTTCTTTGAGACGGTTGTCCTTCTTTCCAAGGGAGAAATCGACTCGAAAAAGGTGCGTGTGGAGTTCTCATTGGAGAATATGGATATGTCCGGATTCCAAAAAGGCGCAACGTATCCGCAGATCAAAGAGTATGTGCAGGAGCATAGCGGGCTAACCTCTATTTGCGAGACTGTGCAGAGACCCGCAGGCAGATACCAGTGCCCCGTCAGTAATAGGCAGAGCGACATCCAGAAACGGATGTCGCTCTTTTTCTTTGTCTGCTGTAAGCTGGTATCCCCCGCGCAGCGCCTTTCCGGATACCCTGTGATATACTTTTGGGGTTCTCTTTGACGATTTTGCTTCCGATTTTTGCGTTGCTGCAGTTTCGTATCCCCGACGATGCCGATTTTCTATCAGGCAATGATATGATATTTAGTTTCTCCGCACGGACCGCCCAAAGCATTCGTGTCGAATTATGTAATTTTCAATAAGTCTTTCGCGTTATTTGATGCGATATTTCAATTAAATTCGATTGATTTTTGCGCGAATATCTGTTAAACTACGCTCAGAACCTTTAAGGAGGTTGCATTATGTATAGAAAAATCATTAGCTTCCTGGAAGTGTGGAAAGAGGACGAGCACCGCAAGCCCCTTATTTTGCAGGGTGCAAGACAGGTCGGTAAGACGTACTCCATCTTGGAGTTCGGGCGCACACACTACGAAAACGTCGCCTATTTCAATTTTGAGACCAATCCCAAGCTGAACGAGACTTTTGAGGAAGACATCAGCCCCGATTATCTGATTCCAATTTTGTCCCACATCGCAGGTCAGACCATCGTCAAGGAGAAGACCCTGATAGTCTTCGATGAGGTGCAGCTCTGCGAAAGAGCTCTGACCTCTCTCAAATACTTCTGTGAGGACGCGCCAGAGTATCACATCATCGTTGCAGGCAGCCTGCTGGGTGTCGCGGTCAACAGGGCGAAGTTCTCCTTCCCCGTCGGCAAAGTCGACATGAAGACGCTCTACCCTATGGACATGGAGGAGTTCATGCTGGCGCTCGGAGAGGATGACTTAGTCGCGCAGATAAAAGAGAGCTTCAATACCAATGCGCCGCTGCCGTCTGCACTGCACGATGCAGCGATGCAGCTCTATCGCCAGTATCTCGTGGTCGGCGGCATGCCGGAGTGTGTGATGCAGTTCGTGGAGACCAGGGACTATATCCTTGTCCGTCATACGCAGGATACGATTCTTGCGAGTTACCTCAACGACATGAGCAAGTACAACAACCTGAACGAAATCAAGAAAACCAGGCTTGCCTACGACAACATCACTGTTCAGCTCTCGAAGAAGAACACGCGTTTCCAGTACAAACTGATTAAGAAAGGCGGGCGTGCTTCCGAGTTCGAGAAAGCGATTGAGTGGCTGTGCCTGTCTGGTATCGTCTCTCAGGTCTACAAGGTCGAGCAGGTCAAAAAGCCGCTCGAAAACTACCGCGATATAGATGCGTTCAAAATCTACGTGTCTGACCTTGGCCTTCTGTGCGCCAAGAAGGATTTAGCCGCCAATGATGTCCTCTATATGGTCGACGAGCTCGACGACTTCAAGGGTGGCATGGCTGAGAACTATGTCAACATGCAGCTCTCCATCAACGGCTACCGTACCTACTACTGGGAGTCGGAGCGCGGGGCTGAGATAGACTTCGTCATCCAGCGCGATGGGCAGCTCATTCCCGTTGAGGTTAAATCCGCCGATAATACCAAGGCAAAGAGCTTAAAGGTCTACATGGATACCTACAAGCCGGCCTATGCTATCAAGCTCTCTGCCAAAAACTTTGGCTGTGATGGCAATAAGAAAATCGTGCCTCTTTATGCCGCATTCTGCATCTGAAAAACACATAGTGAAAAGGAGCTGGATGCCAGCTCCTTTTTTCCTGTTTCCGCTGCAATCTCGTATCCCCTGTTGCGAGACATTTTGGCTGAGATGTGGTATGTGGCATGTGGCATGCTGTATCCCACCGAAGAGCAGCTTTTTTGTCTCCTGTTTTCTATAACTGACGAATCTCTCGGTTTTACTTGCGTCAGTTTTACGCATGGCTTTCTTTCATTATATTCTCTCATTTTCGCGGGTAACCTTCAATCCGCCGCTACACTTGACGCTTACAACGCTCCTGGCTATAAGCCTTGCGAAGCTCCGCTTCTTCCTCGGCATCGAGCTCAAGGCGCTCTAAGTAGATGGGCTGCACGTAGCTGTGCTCAAAGTGACCGGTCGATTTCGAGTAGAACTGAACGCAGATAGACGCATCTGCGAAGTCCAGAACAGAGGCGGGAGCTTCCGCCTCGGCGACCAGGGAGGCCCATTCCTTCTGCGACGTCGATACGATTCCGGGAAGGGTGCCGCCGACAAAGCTGACGATAAAATAATAAGCCTGAATCAGAAGATGCCAAAAAGGTAAAATCAATAGTATGCCACAGAATTGCCTCAACTATACACGAGAGGGGATACGAAAATGCGATAGAAACAGAAAAGCGTCAGAAGAGCGCAATCCGGCCGCTGAGCAGCGCATCTGTGGCCGCTCACGCGCGCAATATGCAAAGAGCGGGAAACAGACACCCGAGACAGCCTGAAGAGGTGTTTTGCTTTCGACAACGGGAGTGTAAAGCATGCCTTAAATGATTTGCGCCCGTGCCAGCATAAATGCTGATACGGGCGCTCCTCTGTTTTACATATCTTTTGCCGAAGCCGAAGCTGAATACTTCCAGCCCTGCAATGCTTTGGCACAACTGAATCCATCGGCTAACAGCAATAAGTTTGAATTAGTTCCTTAAGAGAGATGTTCTTCGTTCTCCTCCGCGCAGATCGTTATGCCAGCATCCTCGAAGCGGATGGCGGTTTTGAGCTTTTCCCAATCAACGGCCCGCCGCAGCTCAGCGCTTTCCGCGCCTCCTTTTTGCAGGATGCCGGTATGCGCGGCGGCGTTCTTCCGCGAGCAAGGGCAAACTCCAGCAGGCCTGCAATAATCACGGCTCCGCCCACAATGATCACATCGGTGGTTCTTGGCGGCATCAAGCCGAGAATCAGCGTCAAAAGGCCCAACGCCAGCAGGAACACGCCATAAATGCGGCAGCGCACCGTCCGCCTTTCGCGCGCCGGGCCTTTCGCGGCGTGAGTTCTGATGCGGTCTATCGCATTCCACATAGCGGGGCAGTGCCGCCGACTCTCAGCTTCCAAATGCCGGTGCAGCAGTTCTGCGGTTTCTCTGTCCACGGCGGGGTCATCGTAGTTGCTTATTTGAAAAAGATACATGTGCTTCTCCGTTTTGAAATCGGCTCATTGAGAGTGCCAGAAAATTCCATTCACAGCATATCGGACTGCCACCGGGCAGTCCGATATGCTGTGATGTGCTGATAGTTCCTTGCATGAGAACTGCCGACCGCTTGCGTCCTATTTTTCAAACAGGTACAGCAGGTATCCGTAGCCCTCGGCCTCCATTTTTTCATAGGGGACGAAGCGCAGGGCCGCGCTGTTGATGCAGTAGCGCACGCCGTTGGGGGACTCCGGATCGCCGGTGAACACATGACCAAGGTGAGAATCTCCGGCGCGGCTTCTGACCTCCGTGCGGCGCATTCCGTGGCTCAGGTCCTCCAGTTCCACCACAGCAGGCTCTTCAATGGGCTTTGTGAAAGCCGGCCAGCCGCAGCCGCTCTCGTACTTATCCGTGGAGGAAAAGAGCGGCTCGCCGGTCACGACATCCACATAAATGCCCTTTTCAAACTTGTCCCAGAACTCGCCCGTGAAGGCGCGCTCCGTGCCGCTCTCCTGCGTGACGCGGTACTGCTCCGCCGTCAGCTTGTCCCGGATGGACTCCGCCGCGGGCTTCTGATAGTCGCCCGGGTCGATGCGCAGTTTGGAGAAAAGCTCCATCTCCGCGCGCGGGATGTGGCAGTAGCCGTTCGGATTCTTTTCGAGGTAGTTCTGGTGGTATTCCTCGGCGGGATAGTAATTCTTGAGCGGGCCGATCTCCACAAAGAATTTCTCGCTGCGGCCGCGCTCGACCTCCGCGATGCGCTTTACCGTTTCTCTCGCGCTTTCGTTGGTGAAGTAAACGCCGGTCTGGTACTGGCTGCCCCGGTCGTTGCCCTGCCGGTTTTGTACCGTGGGGTCGATGACATAGAAGTAGGCCAGCAGCAGCGCGTCGAGGCTCACCTGCTCGGGGTCGTATTCCACCCGCACGGTCTCCCGAAAGCCGGTCTCTCCCTTGCAGACGGTCTTGTAATCGGCGTCCGCCTCGCAGGTGCCGTTGGCGTAGCCGCTCTCGGCGTCGATAACGCCGGGGATGGACTGCATCAGCTGTTCCATGCCCCAGAAGCAGCCGCCCGCCAGATAGATGACATTTTCCGTGGTATCCATATAGGTGATCTCCTCGTCAGACCGGTCAAAAGCCGGGCCGTCCATGTTTGCTTCCTGTCCGCTCTTTTCCTTCGGCACAGTCTGCCGCCCGGCGGCGCAGCCGCTGAGCAGCAGCACTGCTGCGAAAAGCAGTGCCAATAAGCTTCGATACATCGCGTTTCCTCCTTTCAGTGGAATCAGGGCTCACTCCGCCCTGTCACAGTCCTGTCTCTTGCCGCGACCGGGCCGCAGGACGGTATACAGTAGCGACCCAAGGACGCAGCCGAAGCCGGTGGAGAGCCACGGGCTGGACGTAACGGCACAGGTGCCGGTGGTGCAGCCCACATAGCGGTAATACAGCCATCCTCCGGCACATCCCACCAGGGGCAGGGCAATGGTGCACAGAATGCTCGTCAGCTTACAGTTCTTTTATTAAAGAAAATGGGTTAAAATCTTTGTTAAGAACGGGGGTTTAATGGAAATATATCTTAAATTCGCTGAGAATAAAGCGATTGGAGCAAAAAGACAGGGGTAGCAAGAAGAAAGCACCTGCGAAAAAGAACCAAACCCCAAAGCCGCGCAGCCGTTTGTAAGGTTATCTGCTTTTAATGCAGAACCTGCATCTCCGGGTTCTTCTCTCCGAATTTCTCGCGCAGCGCGCTGCAGATATCCTCCCGGGACTTGCCTTGCTTCTCACCGTTTTTAATGAGCTTGTACGCCTGAAACAGCGTCGAGGGGCCGATCTCACTGCTGAAAAAGCCGATGCCCTGATTCCATGCCAGCAGCTCGAACACGTCGTCCAGCGCGGCGCTCTCTACGCCGTGGATATATGCCTTTACCAGCTCCCGCGCCGCCTGCCGCATCCGACCTGCGCCCACTGCGTTGGTCAGGGACAGCAGCAGCCGCGTTTCGTAGGGCAGTACGCGCTTCTCGCTTTGCCATGTGGTCTCCCAGAAATCCACGGCGATCTGCCCCAGCTTTTCGTCAATCATGGGATAGTTCAAAAGGGCCAGCGGCTTGAAGGGGGCGGAGCTGTCGCCTTCCTTCTTCTCCACACGGCAGAACCAGACATGGAACTCCGCCTCACCCCGCTGCTCGGTGTGGTGCTCGTAGCCCAAACCCTCCATGACAGCGTACAGCGGATGCGGCTCAAAGGTCTGGATGATGTGTAATCCTTCGCCTACCTCCAACGCCTCGGCTCGTTTCTTCAGCCCTTCAAAAAAGCTGCCCTGTATATGGCGCACATCCATGGTCTGAAACCCCTGCGCCTTATCCTTCCAGTTTTCGTAGCTCATGCGGTTATTCTCCTTTCCTCACTCGATAAAACCAGACGTGGTATTCGCTGCCGCTCACCTTCTCCGTGTGACGCTCAAAGCCCATAAGAGCCAGCACCGGGTACAGGGGAACAGGCTCGAAGGTCTGGATGATATGCAGTCCTTCGCCGTTTTTCAGCGCGGCAGCCTTTGCCTTCAATGCGGGGAAGAAGTCCAGCTTTTTGCCCCGCACGTCCATCACTTCGAATGTGCCGATTTTGTCCTTCCAATTTTCATAACTCATAGTCTTTGCCTCTCTTGCAGAAAGCTCACGCCTCTTCGAAGGAATCCTTACCCACGCCGCACAGGGGGCACTCAAAATCCTCCGGCACCTCGCTCCAGGGCGTACCGGGGGCGATGCCGCCCTCCGGGTAACCCGCGCTCTCGTCGTATTCCCAACCGCAAAGACTGCATACATACTTCATCGTGCTTCATCCTTTCTTTTTCTAATGATTTTGTTATTCTTCCATCAGCAGGCCGTCCACCGTGACGGTGACCACCTGCCACGGAATGAACTTCCCACTCTGCCGGAGTGCCTTTTTCGCCGCCATCTCCAGCCCGCCGCAGCAGGGTACCTCCATGCGGACGACGGTGACGCTCTTGATGTCGTTCTCCCGGATGATTTCGGTCAGCTTTTCGGAATAGTCCACGCCGTCCAGCTTGGGACAGCCCACCAGGGTGATGTGTCCCTTGATGAACCGCTCGTGGAAAGCGGCGTAGGCGTAAGCGGTGCAGTCGGCGGCGATCAGGAGCCGCGCGCCGTCAAAATACGGAGCGTTCACCGGCACCAGCTTGATCTGCACCGGCCACTGGGACAGGCGGCTTGCCTGTTCAGCGCGGGGTGCTTCCGCGGCGGGCGCGTCCTGACGCTGAATATTCCGGGACTGGCTGCCGGGGCAGCCGCAGGGCAGGGGCATGCCCTCGTTTCGCATTTTCCGCTGCTTATTTTCCATGACGGCCTGCTCGTCATAGGCCGCCGCCTCCCGCTCCACAAAGGTGATGGCACCGGTGGGGCAGGCGGGCAGGCAGTCACCAAGGCCGTCGCAGTAATCGTCCCGCATGAGCTTTGCCTTGCCGTCCGCCATGGCGATAGCTCCCTCATGGCAGGCCTCGGCGCAGGTGCCGCAGCCGTTGCATTTTTCCTGATCGATCTGGATGATCCTTCGAATCATTTTGATACCCCCTTGCGGTTTCTCTTGACTTTGTGATTTTATTCTACTATCATAATTTATGAAAGTCCGTTGGCACACCAACACGGAGGCAAAAAATATGCAGATCAATTTAGCAAACACACGGCTTTTTCGCGGAATGGAGCCGTCGGACATTGAGGAAATGCTCGGTTGCCTGCACGCGAAGGAGCACGCCTTTCAAAAGGGCGAGATTATTTTCCCAGAGGGGGTTGCCACGGAGCAGATCGGCGTGGTGCTCTCCGGCCGGGTCATCATTGAAATGGGAGACGTGTGGGGCAATAACAGCGTCCTGAGCAGCATCGGCCCCGGCGGCGTCTTTGCGGAGGCGTACGCCTGCGTGCCGGGCGAGCCGCTGATGGTCAACGTGACCGCCGCCGAGGATACGCGAGCGCTGCTGCTGAATATCAGGCGCGTACTGGAACCCTGCGCCAATGTCTGCCCGCGCCATGTACGGCTTGTGCGGAACCTGCTGACGCTTTGCTCGGAGAAAAATTTGCAGCTCTCCCGCCGGGTGCTGCACACCGGCCCCAAGTCCATTCGAAAGCGGCTGCTGTCCTACTTTTCGGAGTGTATCAAGCGCACCGGCAGCTATTCCTTTGATATTCCCTACAACCGCCAGCAGCTGGCGGATTATCTCAGCGTAGAGCGCAGCGCGCTTTCCAACGAGCTGTCCCTCATGCAGCGAGACGGGCTCATCCGGTACGAGAAAAACCATTTTGATGTTATGGAGCAAATTGATGGTTAATGTGAAGGAGGTCGCCGATGAATATCAGAAAACGAACGGGCGAAGTTGTCCCGTTCCAAGAAGAAAAGATCCTGAACGCCATAAAAAAGGCATTTTCCGGCCAAGGGCAGGAGCTAGACGACCGGGTGCTCGATGAAATGCTGTCTGTCGTGCTCAAGCGCCTGCCGGAAAACAGTGGGCTGACCGTAGAGCGCGTACAGGACGAGGTGGAGCGCGTACTCATGGAGTGCGGACACTATGAGGTGGCAAAGGCATATATCCTGTACCGTGAAAAGCGCGCCGCCCTGCGCCGCGTCCGCGCAGACCTCGCCCGCGAGGTGGAGGATGATGCCCTTGAGGACGTCCTACGGCAGATCCAGAAGGATTTCGAGGAAGAGGTTTATCCCCTCAGCGCCTTGCAGCTGAAATTTGAGAGTTTCTGCAAGCCCGCCATGACCATGGATACGAAAATGGAAGCCCTTACCAAGGCGGCGGTGGAGCTGACCACAGTGGAGGCGCCCAAATGGGAGTTCATCGCGGCACGGCTTTTGAATCACACCTTTTCCAAGCGCAATGCCTCGCGGTGGACAGAGCGCGGTGTGAAAGGCCTGTATGAAAAGCTCCGCTATCTGACGGATAAGGGGCTGTACGGCGACTATATCCTCGCCCGCTATTCCCGTGAGGAGATCGACACTGCGGAGGGCTTTCTATGCCCGAAGCGGGACACACTGTTCACCTATTCCGGCCTTGACCTGCTGCTCAAGCGATACGTCATCCAGTCCCGCAGCCGTGAGCCGTTGGAAACGCCGCAGGAGATGTTCCTGGGCATCGCGCTCCACCTTGCCATGAATGAGGCCTCTGACCGCATGGACTGGGTCAGGCGGTTTTACGATATGCTCAGCCGCATGGAGGTCACCATGGCCACCCCCACCATGTCCAACGCGCGAAAGCCCCATCACCAGCTTTCCAGCTGCTTTATCGACACGGTGCCGGACAGTCTGGACGGCATCTACCGCTCCGTTGACAATTTTGCAAAGGTGTCCAAGTTCGGTGGAGGCATGGGGCTGTACTTTGGCAAGGTACGGGCCACCGGCAGCGCCATTCGGGGCTTTCAGGGGGCGGCGGGCGGCGTCATCCGCTGGATCCGGCTGGTGAACGACACTGCCGTTGCCGTGGATCAGCTGGGCATGCGGCAGGGCGCAGTGGCGGTCTACTTAGATGCGTGGCACAAGGATCTCCCTGAGTTTTTGCAGCTGCGCACCAACAACGGCGACGACCGCATGAAGGCCCATGATGTGTTCCCCGCCGTGTGCTATCCCGATCTGTTCTGGAAATTGGCGGAGAAAAATCTTGACGCGCCGTGGCAGCTCATGTGTCCGCATGAGATTCTCACCGTCAAGGGCTACGCGCTGGAGGACTATTGGGGCGAGGAGTGGGAGAAACGGTATCTGGACTGCGTCAGTGACCCGCGCATCGAAAAGCGCACCGTCACCGTCAAGGACATCGTGCGGCTGGTGCTGCGCTCGGCTGTAGAGACCGGCACGCCCTTCGCCTTTAACCGCGACACCGTCAACCGCATGAACCCCAACGGCCATGCGGGCATGATCTACTGCTCCAACCTCTGCACGGAGATCGCCCAGAATATGGCGCCCATCGAGCATATCAGCACCTCGGTGCAGACGGAGAACGGCGATACGGTGGTGGTAACGGCCACCCGCCCCGGCGAGTTCGTGGTCTGCAATTTGGCCAGCCTCTCCCTTGGAAATCTTCCCGTGGAGGACGAGGCCTACTTGGAGCGCACGGTGGAGACGGCGGTGCGGGCACTGGACAACGTCATCGACCTCAACTTCTACCCGCTGGAATACGCCCGGCTCACAAACCACAAATACCGCAGCATCGGCCTTGGCGTCAGCGGCTATCACCACATGCTGGCAAAGCGCGGCATCCGCTGGGAGAGCGAGGAGCATCTCGCCTTCGCCGACGCGGTGTTTGAGCGCATCAATTATGCCGCCATCCGGGCGGACACGGCACTGGCACGGGAAAAGGGCTGCTATGCGCTGTTTGAGGGCAGCGACTGGCAGACCGGCGCGTATTTTGAGAAGCGGGGCTACGCCTCCGGCAAGTGGCGGGAGCTTGCCGAAACGGTGGCGGCGCAGGGAATGCGCAACGCATACCTGCTGGCCGTCGCCCCCACCTCAAGCACCTCTATCCTCTCCGGCACCTCCGCCGGGATCGACCCTGTCATGAGGCGCTTCTTTTTGGAGGAGAAGAAGGGCAGCATCCTGCCTCGCGTGGCCCCGGAGTTGTCGCTGGATACATGGTGGTACTATAAGGCGGCTCACCTCATCGACCAAAGCTGGTCGGTACGAGCCGCAGGCGTGCGCCAGCGGCACATCGATCAGGCGCAGAGCATGAACCTGTATATCACCAACGACTACACCATGCGGCAGGTACTGGCGCTGTATCTGGATGCGTGGCACAGCGGCGTCAAGACGATCTACTACATCCGCAGCAAGTCCCTTGAGGTGGAGGACTGCGAAAGCTGCGCGTCATAGGGAGGAGCAGTACCATGGTAGAACTGAAGAAAAAGCCACTTTTTAATCCGGAGGGTGACATCGACGTGCGCCTGCGGCGTATGATTGGCGGCAACACAACAAACCTCAACGATTTCAACAACATGAAGTATCCGTGGGTCAGCGACTGGTACCGGCAGGCCATGAACAACTTCTGGATTCCGGAGGAGATCAATCTCTCGCAGGATGTGAAGGACTATCCCCGCCTGCTGCCGGCCGAGCGCACGGCCTACGACAAAATTTTAAGCTTTCTCGTCTTTCTGGACTCCATCCAGACGGCGAATCTGCCCAACATCGGCGCGTATATTACCGCCAACGAGGTCAATCTCTGCCTCTCCATTCAGGCGTTTCAGGAGTGCGTCCACTCCCAGAGCTACAGCTATATGCTCGACACCATCTGCTCCCCCGTGGAGCGGAACGACATCCTCTACCAGTGGAAGACCGACGAGCACCTTCTGCGGCGCAACACCTTCATCGGGAACTGCTACAACGAGTTCCAGGAGCAAAAGGACGCCCCTACGCTGCTGCGCGCGATGATGGCCAACTTCATTTTGGAGGGCATCTATTTTTACAGTGGCTTCATGTTCTTCTACAACCTTTCCCGCAATGGCAAGATGCCCGGCTCGGCACAGGAGATCCGCTACATTAACCGGGACGAGAACACCCACCTGTGGCTGTTTCGCAACATTATTTTGGAGCTACAGAAGGAGCAGCCGGAGCTGTTCACGGCGGAAAACGTGCAGGCGCTTCGGGAAATGATGCTGGAGGGCGTGGAACAGGAGATCGCGTGGGGGCATTATGTCATCGGGGACGAGGTGCCGGGGCTGAACCGCCAGATGGTCACAGATTACATCCGCTACCTCGGCAATCTCCGCTGGACAAGCCTCGGGTATCCGGCGCTATATCCCGGCTTCGAGCACGAGCCGGAGAGCATGGCATGGGTCAGCCAGTACGCCGACGCCAACATGGTCAAGACGGATTTCTTTGAGGCCCGTAGCACCGCCTACGCCAAGAGCACCGCACTGGTAGACGATCTATAAAGAACGCCAGGAGCAAAGGTCTATATACTAGACTGTATAGGGGAAGGTAATCTGGGGTGCATACTATCAACTGTAAGGACACATATGTGGGCACAAGTATTTTGAAGGAAAAAGCAGAGAGCAGAGAGCTTATCTCCTCCCATCTTGACGAGGACGGGTTTTGCCGCTATGTGATACACAGTGGAACATAAGCGGCATAGCCCTTGACCTGCCGGAAACCCACAGGGACGATTTTTTCAGCGTCCCGGAGCAGGCGACTATGGCGCTTATAAAGAATCAGCCCAGCAGCTTTGCCTTTATGCTGCTCTCCTTTACAAATGGGTCCGACCAGAAGCGGGAATCATAGGAGTGGTTGGCATTGTCGCCCTGAACGTAATAACAGTTTTCCGGCACAATCAGCGTAATGCCATTCCGAACGACAGCTTCGCCGCCGGATGCCGTAATTCGCTTTACAAGCAGCCTCCCATCCCGTTCAAAGATGATAATATCCCCATCGGTCAAATCTCCGTACAGCCGTGTCCCCAGAATAAATGAGTCTTTCTTCAGTGTCGGTTCCATGGACTCAGTCGGGACATACCCGAGAAAGAGCACTGTTTTCATAAGGACAAGCAACAGGAGTGAGGACAGGATCGGGATAAGCAGCCAGCGGTTATTCTTGAAGAGTTCCATAACTTCCTCCAAAACGCAAAACCCGCCCTCCGCAGTGTTTATACTGGGGAGGGCAGGTTTGCTGAATCGTTTTCAATTGTGCATAAATCAGAATGCCGCAAGGTCCGGATGCGACCTGAGATATTTCCTGGTGCGGGAGATTCGGGCGGCGACACATTTGTCGCTTTCCCCGAGGATGCTGCCGATTTCCGCGTGGGAATAGCCTTCGGCGCTGAGACGGATCGCCCGGATGCCTTTCGCCATCGCCTCGGAAGCGTTGGCCTCCAGCCGATCGAGTATCATACTCAGTTCGTGATGCTCGTCTAAACTATCTTCTTTCCCGAGCACCTCCGGGATCAATTCGCACTCCTTTGCCGCCCGGCGGTTGGCATAGATCAACGCCGTGCATATCTCGTTCCAGATTAGCCTGTATGCGTACGTAGAGAAGCATCCGCCTTTATCGCTGTATGCCGCCTTGCAGAGGCCAATGCAGCCGATCTGATAGAGGTCATCGTAACTGTAGATACTGTTTTGACCGGGATTATGGACCTTGTCCTTGATCACCTTCCCGACCAGCCCGAGGTTTTGCTCCACTTTTCTCTGCTGGGGTTGTGTAAGCGTCATGATGCTTCGCCTCCTTTGCATGGGCGAAATCCGGCCGGCTGTTGTTTCCTGCGCCGCTCCAGGAGCTTCTTGCTTTCGGCGATGACCTCGTTGCAGTAATATTCACCGAGAAAGCCAATGTGCGCTTTGGAAAGCGGTACCTGCAGAAGCCCTGCCAGCCACAGGTAGGCGTCCTGTTTGCTCATCAAACCGCTTAGATATAGTTGGTCGAAATAGTGGTGCGCCTGATTCCAAAGCGTGCGCAGCTCGTGGTTAGCCAATGTACCGACGGGTATATTCGTGCCCGGATGGGTGCGGACATAAGCGTCACACCGCGGATAATTGCTGCAAACATATAGCATGGTATGGCTGTGGTTCTCATGGTAGATGCCGTCTGCGGAGCGCAGCACAACGGTGCCGCCGCAATACTGACAGCGCATGGCGGACGGGTTGATTCCTTTCTTCTTTTTCTTGTGTTTCACGATCCTTTCACCTCCGTCAGGATATAGAGAAAGGCCGGAAAACTGCATGAAAACCAAGGACGGCAAAGTCGGTTTCTACATACCGAGCACGTTCCTGTCATCAAAGCAGCTTTCCGGCCAATGAGTTCAGTTGTGGCTTGCACCGTATGGATCGCTCAGTGCGCAAATCCGTAACAGTTTCTCTCCCGCGGGGAGAGTCTAACTCCGGGAGCTCTTCCGAAGTACTGAAAGCCTGAGTGCAAGCCCCTGCCACGGTTACAGCTTAGCATATCAGGATCCAAAAGTCAAGCCTTTAAGTAATATTTTTAATTATTTTATTATGATATTTCTAAAAGTTTTGTATTTTGCAATTCAGAACCAGTCTGGAGAAAAAACGCCTCTCCAAACTGCCCGCTCTCTCCAAAATGGCGATGTCAATATTCGTATTCATCCTCGTCATCGTCCTCATCGTCCGGATCATACGGCGAGCGTTCTGATGGGCGCCGGTTCCGAATAAAGCGCATGGCGACCAGCGCACCTGCCGCAAGAAGGAGCCCTCCGCCAAACAGGATAATGTGCATCACGGGAATCCCGCCGACGGTAGGACGGCCCGAATCCTGTTCTTGCACATTCTGCGAAGCGGCGCCCGCGTTCTCCGCACTGTCTGTTGTCAGCGGCTCCTGTTCTTGTTGCGTCACATCAGGACTTGGGATATCGCCCGGCGCCGGCACGGCGGCATTTAGAGTCAGGCAAGAAAGGACGTAGCTGCCGCTATTGCCCAGCTCGGTTCGTAAAATCCCGTCCTGCCCGACGGCAATCGTGCCCGGATAAAGGCCTGCATCCGTCTTGAGCTGGAATTCAACGCCCGCCCATTGGGGGCCAAGCTGTACCTCAAGGATGACGGGCTGCGCGACTTGAAGCTCCGTGCCGTCCGTGTCATCGCCGGTAGCATAGACAACACCTGTACACATGAGGATGCAGCACAATAGCGCCAGCATTACGCCGATGCCTGTTTTCATCTTTTTCATAATGACCTCCTGTAATTTGTATAGAAAAAGACGGCCTGATTTCACTCAAGCCGTCCTCTCTGATGCTGTATTTTGTTTTTACTTGATCGTGTCCTTGAGCGCCTTTCCCGCCTTAAAGGAAGGGGCTTTGCCGGCTGGGATCTCGATCGTTTCACCGGTAGCCGGGTTTTTGCCCATCCTCGCGGCGCGCTCCTTCACTTCAAAACTGCCGAAGCCGACCAGTTGGATCTTGCCGTCGGTTTTCAGTGCTTCCGTGATACCGTCAAATACGGAATTGACCGCTATTTCCGCGTCCTTTTTGCTGAGATTGGCCTTTTCAGCCACATAAGCGACAAGCTCTTTCTTTGTCATAGACTTTATTCCTCCTTCTGCACCCGTTTACAACCGTGCACCAATTATCCTTTGGTCTGGGCGCAGTCAGTCATAGCCTCACGAGTGATGTGGGTATATTATAGCATGAAGAATTCTGATTGCAATGCTCTTTCAATACTACGTTCATCACCGGCAATAACTGAGAAAGGGACACCATGTCCGCTGAGGATGAAAAAGAACATCGACCCACCGGAGAAAGACATGGATGCTTTCGACCTCTTGGATAAGATCCCCGGTGTCAGGCGCGGTCCAGGCGGCGTGATCTGCCTTTATGACAGGCTGGTCTCACTGAAGGGTTCGGATCGGGTCATTCCCATCAACTATCTCTGACATCTGTACTGCCCGCAGGATTTTGTCCTGCGGGCAGTTTTTCGATGTTTGAGCGTGGGTTTTGCTGCAAGCACCCGCATTTAAGGCATACGCCGCCCGACCATACGTGCCGGCATTCCTTGCCCGGGGACTGCTTGACGCCCTTCTTCTCACGATTCCGCGGCCGATTTCTTCTGCGCCTGTCGTTTTTCATATCGTTCCTCCATAACGAATCCGGGGATGTGCGTTCAAGCATATCCCCGGACAGGTGTTATTTACTTCTTCACGGCAATATGCTTGCCTGTTCTGCGCTTTTTCAGGTAGAAAAACGCTGTGCAGCCAACTCCTGCCGCCGCAAGCCCGAGCAGTGAGATCCAAAGCATAAGATCGGCGTCGTCTCCGGTCTTGGGAACATCCACCTTCGTCTTGTCGTTATGGATCTTTACCGTCAGCGTTTCATTTGCAACAAGCGTGATTTTGACGGGGTCTGCGATCTTGTACCCTTCGCTGGCGTTGTTTTTCAGCTCCGTGACGGTATACTCGCCGATGCGCAGCTTCTCAATGAAGATTTCGCCCTTGGCGTCGGTCGTAAACGTCATATCGTAGCCGTTGGCGCCGGTGATGCGGAACGCAAAGCCCTCTTTCTTTCCGTCACTGGTGGTCTTAATAATCTTGAGGGAGCCTTTCAGAGCCCGGTTGATAAAGCCCTTCCCGGCTTCGTTCTCAACGGTGTAGGTTTTTCCGTCGGTATCGATCTCCACATAGTAGGCTTTCTCGTCCGGAATAAAGCCCTCCGGTGCGGTTTTCTCCCTAACCAGTACGCCGCCGTACTCCAGATCCTTCATCCAGTAAACGCCGGCAGAGGACTCCTCCATGGTGCCGAGCAATACATCGTCCTTGTCCAGCGCCTTGTTCCCGTTAACATCACGGTAGACCTCGAATACCGCGCCGCTGAGTTTATTCTCGGGATAGTCTGCGTCATACTTCGTCAGTGTGACGCTGCCGCGGATAAGTCTGTTCGCAATCTTGATCTCAATGACCTGTCCCTGCTCCTTGACCGTTACCGGAAACAGCTCTTTGCTCAGAACGAAGCCCTTGGGCTGCTCGATCTCGCGCACGAGCCAGTTGCCGGCAGGGATCTTTTCGAAGCGGAATCTGCCATCCTCGGCGGATACGGCTGTCAGCAGTGCGGTATCCTTCGTGAATCTCGTTTCGGATGCAGCAAACAGACCCATGACCGCACCGGAGAGTGGCTTATGGACGATGTGTGCGGCCGCTCCTCAGACACTGCGTGTGGCAAAGTCGTCTCGGTCTGGAGAAAAGGCGCTGCCGCGTGCGGGGGTGTGTAGTCAAGAATGCTGACGGGAGTCAATTCCTTGGCCAGCGGGTGGTCAGCATAATCAAATTTTTTCAGTTTCAGGACATTGTGTCCTCGGATGACCACCAGCAGTTCCTCGTTTGGGATGCGCAGCACCTCGTCCGGAGTCAGCAGCCGTCTGCGCCCTTGGCCCTCCGTCTGACGGTATTGGGGGATGACCTGCGCTACGGCAATGGTCTTGCGCACGGTCATGGTGGAGTTGATCTCCACCGACATATCACCGCTCCGCGCGGAGAAGTACTCGGCGCTGACCTCATCGGTACAGCCCAGCATGAGCTGCACGTCCAGGTTACCGACGATCTCCGCCCAGAGATTGTTGGGATACCGGTTCTGGAGCTGACCGAGGCTCTGCACGGCCAGCATCACATAGATCGCACGGCTGCGGATAACGCTGAGCGTACGGGCGAAATCCGAACCGTCCGCTGCGCTGCCGAGCTTGCCCACATTGTTGAACTCATCGAAGATGAGGTTGACCGGAACTTTGCAGCGCAGCTCCGGCGTGCTGTCGGCATAGCGCACCAACTTGATAAATAGAAACGAAAAGAACAGCGAGGACAGAAACGCCATCGTTGCGTCCTGATCGCTGAGTATGACGAAGTAGGCGCATTTGCGCTTGCCTGGCGCCGTGAGATCGATATCGCTGCGGCTGATGATGTCCCGCACAGCCTCGTTCTGTAAGACCTGTAACCGGGTGCCGAGTCCAAGGACGATGCCGGAACGCACCGTGTCGCTGGCCTGCGAGAAAAGATTGAACGGCGCACGGGCGGGGTGATCCAGCGGCAGCTTTTCAAAAAGTGCCGTCAGCTGCCGTTCGCTGTTTTGGGTCAGGAGCTGGTAGGCGGCCGCCAGGTTCTTCGTCTCCGGGCTGCGGCTCCTGTCCAGATCGATATAGAGCACCAGCGCTTTGAGCAAATTGGCCTCGCCGTTGTCCCAGAAATGGTCGCCCTTGCCCTCACTGGTGTTGGAGATGATGACATTGGTCAACACCTGCGCCAGCAGAGTATCGCCGTTCAGGTCTGACATGCAGTTCCATGAGTCGCCGTGCCGGGGGTCTACCAGGTTGAATACTTTTACCTCATACCCGTTCTTGCGGAACAACTCGGCGGTATCGTTATAGAGCTCCGCCTTCGGATCCGTAATGACCGCCGACTCTCCGCGCTTGAGTATGGTGAACAGCGCCGGACGGATCACGCCACGGGATTTTCGGGTACCGGATGCACCGAATACGGCGATGTGGCGGTTCAGTCTGGTGTCTTTAGGTAAGCAGACGACGCTGCCGTTTTTTTCGCCCAAAATGATGCCATCGGCCTGCGGCGGAGGCTTGATCTCCAGAATCTCCTTCAGCTCCTTGTCCTTCATCCACGATGCGGTGCCGTAGGTTCCGTACTTGCTGCGGGTAAATCCGCGTTCATCGTAGTCCTTGGAGCTGAATTTATCGTGGAAACGCACATAGGCCGTGATACCGACTCCGGTCAGCAGCAGTATACCGATGCTTTTTAGCCCCGGGATACTGAAGGCGTTGCCCAGACACACGATCGGATTCCAGTCTACGGCGCCGATGGTCGTTTGCCCTGTAAGACCGCCGGAATTCATCCAAAGCTCGTAGTTTATCAGCAATTGGCCAAGCACTCCGCCCAGGTAAAGCAGGGTGATAAGTCCCAGTATGGAGACGGCGATGATGGCTGCTGCTCGCTTTTTATCCAGAATGCATTCCTCCTTTATAGTCCCAGTTCTGCTTCTACTGTGGCAGCGTCGATGGTTTTGAGTGTGATATGCGGGCCAAGGTACTCTCTTAGAAAGGGCGCTTGATCATCGAAGCAGAGCACCTCAAAGCTCCCTGCGCCGGTCTGCATTGCCTCACGAAAACGGATCAGGCGTGCGATGTCACCGTCAAGATGTGAGAAAACACAGGTGCCGCCGATACTGGCGTCGTATTCCATGAATCCCCGGTTATATGACCGGACGTCTGGGTCGAACAGCAGCTCAAGCAGCTTTTCTTTCCAGTCTGGGACGGTGAGCAATCTGAACTGCCGGATGCCGCCGGCATTCATGGGCACAAAATAGATGTGCCGATAGATGCCGTCAAACCGAAGTTCCAGTCGCCGGTTTTTATCCGACTCCAGCAGTGTGGTCAGCGCCGTATCATAGGACTCGCCCAGCAGGATTGCGGAGTCGATGCTCTGAACCCCGGCGTTCATGCGGGCAAGCTCTGTCAGGCTGTGGAGCGCTTTGAACTCTCCCATGCCGTTCCATTTCATCGCGGCGTTCCGCGTGTTGTAAACGGCGTAACAGCCGCCGGGATAGAAGATTGCGCCGACGATGCGTGTGAACATGGTTTTGTTCTGTTCCGCAGGAGAGATCTTCTTGAAGTCCCGCGCCAGATAAAAGGCGGGCACGTCCGGTGTTATCCGAAGGATAGCCCGGTTTTGCAAGGCGGGGAGTAGATAGGCCCTTGTCTCGACACCGGCGGTCAGGTGCATCCCAATCGTCTCGGCAACCCGAAGGTTACGGTCCCGATGCGCCATACCGCCGGGGAATCTATGATTGTAAAACGCGGCCATATAATAGCCGTATGCGTCAGGATGTATCCATTCCAGTATGGGGAGAGCGCCCTTACAGAAACGAATCGCTTTGGCATTCCCGATGCCGGTCATCTGCAGCAGCTTTACCCTCATCCGCTCATCGGTATCCGGGTTACGAAGCTCCTGTGTTGTGGAAAGTTTACTCACCAGCGCTCTGAGAGTACGCTCGTTTCCCAGCACGCCAAGCGAACGGACAGGGTATTCGCCGGCAAGCCCAAGCACTGTGATAAGCCGATGCACATGACTTCCCGGCCGAACGGTAATCATTGTTTCAAGCCCCGGAATGCAGGAGCTTTCCGACAACATGACTGCTCTCTTTGTCGGAAACCGTCCGCGCAAAATGCCTGAAAAATATCGGTTTCATCGGTGTTTTCCGGCTGTTAAAAGATATGTCATTGGGGAGGCGGGTTTTTGCCCTGTTTTTACACATGTTTTTGACGCTGCTCCGGCACATTTTCATGGAGCATCACCCCCTCGTCCGGGATCAGGGGCTCCAGCACCAGCCACTGGGGAAAATCCCGTGCCGGGACCACATACACCTCCGTACGCTCCTGCGTGGAGGCCGCGCTGCAGTAGAAATGATCGCAGCACGGCGGCGCGTCATCCGTAAGCACATACATAGCGACGGTATCGGAGACCATATTGACCTCAATATTGTCATGATCCCGGTACCGACGCTCCGGCCTGCCTTTTTCATATACATGGCGGAATATCATGATGCTTTCGGGGTATCGAACCGGCGCTTTGCCCTGAAAGAAGTTCCTGAGCGCGGGGTACAGGATGCCCCGAATATAGGAGGCGGAGCTCCTCTCCTTTTTGGGGAGCAGCAGAGGCAGCCGGATGCAGAACCAGCCTTCGATGGTAAAGCCCGCTTCTATTGGAACCGACTCTGCTGCAACCGCATCCACATCCTGCAGTGCCCGCGGATTTCCCGTGTAGGCGGGAAGCGCTCTGGTCAGCAGCGTCAATTTTTCGCTTTCCTCAGCCAGCTTTAGCGCCATGGCATACGCCAGCTCCATGCTTTTCCCTCCGGTCAGACAGCGGAGATTTTTTATGGTCATGCCGAGCCGTCGATCCTGCGTCTCTATTTTATCCAGCAGATGAATGAACGAGTTTATCGAGTCCATCGGTTGCAGCCTCCTCTGTGTAAAATGTAATGTCCGGTTCTTCCTGCCCGGCAAAGTTGACGGTTGCAAACAGGCAGGGCGCCTTGGGGAGCATCATCTGGGATGCCATGGCGATATTGGGCAGGACAAAGATATATTTCATCTCGTCATCCTGCGGCTGCAGCAGCTTGCTAAGGTGCTGCTCGCAGTCATACAGCACAATGATCTCATAGCCGGTGTTTTCCTTCAGAAAAAAGATTTGGGACGGGTAGACCGCAGGATAATGCGCCATGGGATCCACATAGTCGATAAACCGCAGCAGCACCCATACGGCAAGGATCGTCCGCTGATCCGGCTTGCATAGTCCATCCAAAGCCAGATAGTAGCCACCGGCCACATCCGAGATTTGATGCTCCCTTTTCAGATTGCGAAGAATCTTCTCCGCCGTCTCCGGGGTTTTGTCCCGCAGCAGTCGGATCACCTGTGTTTTGGTCAGTGCGCCGTACTGCGACAGCCATTTGATCACATGGCGCTCATCATCAAGCAGCATGTTGTTCACCTCCTTCTGTGTGTGCGTATTCTTTGCGAAATGCGTATTCTACGCTGAATGCGTTTTCTCCCTCTGCCGTTCTTTGAGGATTGCCTCCAGCTCGGCGCGATCCGTGGTAATCATTTCCTTTTCCAGCTTGGAGGCCTTCACCACCACGGGCACTTTGTTGTTGTTGGAGCTGATGAGCGCCTCGCCGCGCTCGAAGCGGGTGATGGCGCGGATCTCCGTGCGGGTGAGCTTCAGCGTTTCCTGCACATACCGGGCCTCGTCCGGCTCCAGGTTCAGAATGATCTTGTTCTTGGAGTTATTGATGATCGCCCTGCCGTACTTGCCGTCCTCCAGACCGAAGAAATCCGACAGATCCTGCGTTGCGGAAATGGCCGCTCCGCCGAAGCCGCGGATAACCTTGAATATTTCAAGGCAAAACTCTGCGGCCATGCGGTTGGAGCTGGCGCCGATCAGCTGCCAGATTTCGTCGATAAAGATGGCTTTGCGTTTGGTGCGGTCAGACTTTATCTGATCCCACACATAATCCAGTGCGATGAACATGCCCACCGGAAGCAGCTTGCCCTTCAGCTCCGACAGGTCAAGGACGATGTATTTATTAGAGAGGTCTACATTGGTCTGTCTGTTGAAGCTTTGGGCACTGCCGGTGACAAAACGGCTGATGATGGCCGCCAGCCGCTGGGTCATGGGATTCTCCTGCAGGTGCTTATGCAGGTCGCCCAGGATAGGCATCTGCTTCATTTTGGGCGGAGCGGAGGCCATGTCCGTATAGATGGAGTCGTTATCATGGGTGATGCCGAAGTCCGCATAGGTTCGGATCAACGCTTCATCCAGCATCTGTTCCTCTTCATTGCTCATATCGGGGATCAGCAGGCCGAAGAAGGTCATGAGCTGCTGAATTTTTCGAGCCAGCATGGAGCCCATCTCCACATAATCGATCTCGTCAATCAGCTCCATCTCCGGCGACATGGTATGCCGTATCTCCATTACGTTGATGCAGTGGGGAGAGCCGGGTGCGATCTTGATAAACTCGCCGCCGATCTTATTGCAGGCTCTACGGAATTCGTGTCCCTTGATGGGCGCCAGAATGTAGCACTGAATGCCGCGCATCCGCATCCGAAGCGCCAGCAGCTGCATGGTAAAGGTCTTGCCTGCGCCCGATGTGCCCAGCAGGTTCAGGTTGGCATTTTTATTGATCTTTGTGTTGAACAGATCCACGATGCACAGGGAGTTGTTGTATCGGTTGATACCCAGCAGCACGCCGTTGTCGTCCGACAGCTCAAAGCTGGTGAAGATATAGCTGGATGCGGCGCCGCTGGTCAGCACATTGCGCTGCGCCTTTTTCTCCAGCTTGGGCGAGATTTTCAGGAACGGCATCACCGACTGCAGTGCGGCCTCCTGCTGAAAGCTGCACTCGCTGGTGTACATATCCATGGATTTGAGCATATCCACCATCTGCTGCTTGCGCCAAAGCAATTCCTCGTAGGTTTTGGCCGATACGGTGATGAAAACGCTCATGTAAAAGAGGTCCTCGTTGTAGTTGGCGATGCCATTCTTGATAAAATAGCCCGCCTGTATGGAATTGGTCAGCTCCTCATAATCGGTGCTGGTATCCTGCATGCTCTTGAGCTTGGTGCGGTTGAGCCTGATCCGCTGGGCGACCTTATCTATGGTGCGGCTGCGGTTCTCCCGGCGGAGATGGACATCGATATCCACTCCTTCTCCGGCGTTGATGAGTGAGGACATCCAGCCGGCCCGGACGCGGCTTGGATACCCGCCTGCCTTGATGTAGAGGAAGGAATAGTACAACCCGTCCATAACGACATAGTTATAATGGCTCAGGTCGATGCCGCGGGGCGCCAGAAAGTTGGCCATGCGGATAGGCGGCACCGGGTCCATGCCGATGATTTTCTTCTTTGCCGCCATGGTGTCCACCACGATGCGATCTACACGGGAGGAAAACGGTTCGTCCGTGCAGGAGCGCCGGTTGTAAAACATGTATAGGATTTCGGCAGTCGCTTCATCCGGGTCTTTGGACTGCACGATGCTGTTGCCGCATTGCATGAAATACGCCCGCGCTGTCTGCTCGGCGGTCTGGAGCATGCCGTAGATCTTTGCATAGTCGTCGCTTTCGTTGCGGCCTACCGCCTCATACTGGAAAATCAGAAAGAAGCGCCTCGTCAGCGCTTCCCGATTTCCCACATCCTTGATGAGTTCGATATAATCTTCGCCAAGTTCCTTACATTGCGGATTCTCCTCGTGTTCCAATTCCTCGCAGATCATGGATATGTGCTTATCCGAGTCCGCGCGGCGCGTAATGGACTTGAACTGCAGCCGCATGGGGGATATCTTCAGCCAGCTGGCAAAGCTGGAGATGATGTTGAACTGCTCCTCATCGGAGCGCAGCGTGAAGTTGATCGGCTCGATCTCAAGAATTTTTATGTAGCGGTTGTCCGTCGTTTCAATGATCCCGTTTTTCAGGTCGCGGATGGGCAAATAATCCTGTACAAACTCAAGCTTTTCTTTTCTGCGGTTTCTTTTTCCTTTTGCTTTGGCCATAGCGGTATCCGATCCTCCTGAAGTGTAATTTCCTGCGGTGTGTCCAGAAATGGATGATATGGCCGATGTACTGAAACAGCGACCCGCCATCCACGCCCATTGCAGACACCACCGCCAGCGGCAGCAGCGTGACCGTCATGACCACGATGTGGATGGTGCCGGGCATGGGGATCAGAATCAGCTCCGGATAGCCCAAAGCCAGCACCAGAATCACCGTTTCAATTGCGTTGCGGGTATCGATCATCCCTCCCAGCAGTTTGCCGCTGTCCGTATAGTTTGCGGGGATTGCGTACACGTTGTTGTATTCTCTTTCGTCCAAGTTTTTCACCTGCCTAATCTGTAAATTGTTGCGGTTGTGGTATACCGTCCCATCCGCAGCGCCTGCTGATGGTCCGGCACATAGATATCCACGCGATGGATATTGTTCTCTATGCCCGAGCCGCCCCGGTCTTCCACGGTGTACATGGTACCGTTTATCATGATTTGCGTGCCGAAGGGATAATGGCTGGACATAGCGACCATACCGACCGCTGCCTGTTTGCCGCTGGCGGTAAGCCCCTGCGCATTGCTGCCGCAGCACTTTGCACAGGCGCAGTAATGCGTCACCTCTACCTCCAGCGTATAAAGCGCCTCGCCGGTCGGGGCGTTTACCACCGGTGCATCGTAATCCACGATGCTGAGGCGGCGATAGGAAAGCCTTCCTTCATAGCTTGGCGTATTCAGGATAACGCCGATGCCGCCGGAGGAATGCACCCACATACGAGTCCCTTCCGCATCATATCCGGCAAAAATAAGCACATGGCCCCAGCCGTCATCATCCGCAAGGAATCCCAAATCACCCGGCAGCAGCTCCGCTGCGGAGACGCCGTAGGTATTCGGGTACTGTCCGTTGCAGCCGGCGCCGATCTCAACGCCTACTGCCGTATTGAATACCCATGTGGTGAATCCGCTGCAATCAAGACCGTAGGGCCGAATCGTGCCGGTCGTCGGAGAACCGGCTGACGTCACCAACCGCGGCGTGTTCCAAGCATCGTTCCAGCCGGGCGCCGACTTGCCGCCCCAGAAATATGGGACCTTGCCCATCAGCGACAATGCCGTTGTGAGAATATGCTTCCGCATGGGGCTGCAGTTCTGCGCGTTGACAAAGGAGATCAGCTCCGCATCGGTCAAGGGAACCATCTGCCCGTTGCCTAATGTCCCATACAGCGTCATTTTCAAGGCGTTGGACATCTTCTGAATGGCTTCGCCATAGGTTATTTTGAATTGGTCATAGGTGGCGGAGGGATCGATCCCGAAGGCTCGGATGATGACGCTGTTATCAAATGGCTGTATGGTGCATTCCACATACTTTACGACCTCCGTTTCCGGAGTGAGCGTCTCCGTGCCGCCCTGCTCATAATAGATTTCGCTTCGTGTGCCGGTGATTCTGCCTCCGCTGTATATGGGAACGGAAACTGCCACAGGCGTATAGGCTGCCACATTGACCGGCTCCGATGTTGTTATCGTTTCGTCCGGCTCATAGTAGGTGCGACGGGCTGTGGTATAACGGTACTGCGGAACGCCATTGATGGTTCCCGTCTGTGTCTTCGATGTGACGACCGTCACGGTAACGGGTCTGTATGTAGCGTAGGTAAAGGGGACGATTTGCTCCGATTCCTTCTCTACGAAAGATACCGGAAACATACTGTCGGCAACGCTGCGAAGCTTTGCCAGCATATCCTCCTTGCTGGTATTGCGTTGTTGAAGCGATGCGGAGTAGGCCGCGAGGATATAGCTTACATCGTACCCGGCGGAACCCTGTGCGTAATTGATAAGTGCATCCATAGACAAATCGTAGTCGTATCCGCCGTCCTCAATGATCTGCTCAACTTTTGCGAGGGCTGCGTCATACCCTTCCTCCACAACTGCGGAAATATCTGCGGCAAGGTCGTTATAGGATTCCAGCAGTGTTGTGGGGTTTTCCATGTCCACCATCGACCCATCCAGCCCAAACACGCTGTTTGTGACAACGCTGGGCAGTGAAACGATCAGGACGATAATGACAAGGAAAAACAGGCAGATGCAGACAAGTATCTTAAACAGCGTGTGACGCATGGCCCATGCCGCCGATAAAATCGCACCCCACGGTCCGCCCGCAGCGGTTCCTGCGGTTATCTCGGCAACCGCCTTGCCGCCCTCCACACCTGCCTGCACCGTTGCGGCTGCTGCATTGGCGCCGGCTTCAGCGCCTTTCACGGCGGCTTGCTTCGCCGTCTCTTTTCCTGCTTCCTTTGCGGCTTTGGCCATCTGCTTGGCAGCTTCGCCGTAATTATCGCTGCCGTCGCCTATCTGCCGTTTATCCGGCTCAGCCATTTTCTTTTACACCTCCCCGGTGAGTATCCGAAGCCGCGCGTGGCGGCTGGTTTCTTTATTCGCAGGCAGGAAAAACAGCCGGAGGGATATCATCCGCTCCGGCTGTTGCCCGCTGCATTTATTTCCTGCGCTTCGGCGCCTTTATGCCGCTGTCCGGACGCTTTTCCGGCTCCTTAAAGCGGCTGGGCGTGTTCTTGTATCGAACCGACTCCACGGACACCGTGCGGACGTTTTCACCGTCGTAGACGGGCTTTCCGTCCTCGAACACCGGCTTGCGTTCCACAGCGGGGTCTCCATGGATGGCGATCCACTGCTGCCCTCTGACGTCCTCATACACCTGATAATCTCCGCGCGGTGCGGCGAATCTGGCGGTGTCGTAAAAGGCCGTCCCGGAGCCATCGGTATGGCGGACCTCGAAGTGTCCGTCCTCCCGATGCGTGCCGTCCACATGTGCCACCTGCTGCTCAAAGCCGGGCATGAAGTTACGGAAGGCCGCCTGATTATATGCGTCTGCGGCCTCTCCCTGTTCAAAGGCAGGCGCTTCCGCGTGCTGCTGCATAGCGTACCAGTCTACGCCGTTTGCCGCCTGCATGACAGTGTGCGGTGCGTCGGGCTCATTGTAATACGCGCTGTTGTACCACAGGCTGTTTCCGCTCTCGCTGCCGGCTTCCATGATGCCGTCGCCCGTGTTGCGAAGGACTGTACCTTCAGCAGCGCCGGGGAAGGCTGCTGCAACCTGTTCGGATTCGGCGGGGCTGCCGGTAAACCCGGGCGCATCGTAGAAGGCGTTTCGACCCTCTCCGCTGGCCATCTGATACCAGGTGCTGCCGTCAGTGGCAGTTACAACGGAGTGCGGAGCGGCGGGTTTTTCAAACTGCGCCGTATTGAACATTTCCACACTGCTGACCTTGCCGTCTGTGCCGGTCGCCGTCGTGCTGATATGTCCGCCGCTGATCTGGGTTCCCTTGAGTGTATGGCCCGCAAGCTGAGGCATGTAGTTGCCAAGGCTGCGGTCGGCGATATCGCCGGCAATGGTGCCGGCGGCTTCTGCGGGACGCGCTGCTACGGAGGAGATGGATTCTCCCGTAAGCATCGCACCGTTTCTGGCAGCAACACCGCCAAAAACGCGCCCGACAAAGCCGACGCCGCCGCCCATGCCCATGCGCGTGCCGCCATCAACGACGGCGTCACGGACATAGCTGTTACCCTTGAATCTGCTGGCAAAGCCGGATGCAAAGCCGCTGGCCGCGGCGCCGGTTCCGGTTGCAGTCGAACCGCCTCTGCCGAACACGCTGCCTGCGCTCTTTGCGCTGTGTCCCACGCCGCTGATCACCCTTGCGGCCATCAGCAGCTCCATGCCCATGCTGGAACCGGTCTGCGCTACATTAAGTCCCATAGCGGCCATATAGCTGTCGAATTTCTGCGCGGTCTTTAGGAATGCCAGGGCGCAGAACAGCCATAGAAAGATAGATCCCTGCCCTGTACTCAGTGCGCCGCCGTTTCCGATATACTGGCCTACCGAGGAGTTAAAGCCCCGGATAAACCACACGTTCATGACCAGCAGGAGAAGCTGCGAGCCCACCATCCTGCACCAGCTTTTAAAGACCTGATTGGTCGCCTTGGAGCCGCCCATGCAGAATGCCAGCGGGGAGGTATAGCACAGCACACCGACCACGATATACCGTTCGACCGCCTCCAGCAGCAGCTTGAAGTAGTTCCATCCGAGCGCGATCAGCAGGATCAGAACCAGTATGGGCCCGACAACCGTCACGGTTGAAACGATTGTCAGCAGTCCGTTGCTCAGCACCTGCTCCACACCGGCAAAGGTGAATTCCTCCGCCGTCATGCTTACATCCATCAGTGCCGTATACGGCGCTCTGGCAACGTCGAGCGCCAGCATGAAAATTGGTTTTGCGTATCCGATCAGCAGCGCGAAAATCGCGCCACGCACAACTAATTGCCATGGGTTTTCGGCTTCTGTAATGGGTCCTCCGAACGCACGGAACAGCTGCCAGACCACAATGAGAAAAAGGACTGCCCAGGCTGTGTACTGCATGATGTCAAAGGCCTTGGTGATGAAGGGGAAATACTCCTCCATGGTCACCATGTCTGTTCCCAACGCATTGAGAAAGAGGCCGGAAACCGCGTCCATGATCTGCGAGGCAATACTGGAGATCCATGTCACGATCCCTTCAAAAATCCAGTCTAAGATAGTCGTTCACCTCCTGTCTGATCCCGAACTGTTGTACATCACCCAGTATACTGCCCGCCGGCGATCAACGGCTGCAGGTATGCTACGATAAAGCCGAGTGTGTTAAGAATAATCCAGGTCACAACGACTCGTTTGAGCCAGCTGGTAGCCTCGTCCACCGCACGCTGGTTCCGGCTGACCATCCGCACCAACAACGCAATGGCTGCCACGGTCACGGCGACAATGGTACTGATCCCGACCAGTTGTCCGTAGATATCCCGCATGATCGTGGAAAAGCGATCCCAGATTGTTTCAGCCATTACGGGCTGGACGGAGAGGATCGTTGCCGACGCGGCGCCCACTAACGACCAGTAGGTATTTCTGAGCCGATGCTTACCTGATACAAGTTGCTTTGACATGCTTTTACCTCCTGTTTTTCAATTCGGCACATAAAAAGGCACCGCTCTCGGAGGCTGAATTGCCTCGCAGAAACGGTGCCTTTATGGTGTGCTCCTACTATCGGACGCTAACAGTATAGCATGTTTGCATTTACATGTCATCGGCGCGAACCGTGCCATTTTCTCCGCCTTTTTCTGTGCCATCCACTATGCCAGAAGGGAATGGCGTTTGTTCTGTTGCGGAGAAACCGGCAACTTTACAACCGGTAAGACAATCAGCGTCGTGAATTATGAAGCCGCTACAGCAAATGGATACCTCTTTCCAGATTTCTGAGTGCATCCATCACTGTGTAAAAAGAAGGAACATCACCATAGAGCATATCCTTCATGGCTTCGTAATCCGCAGCCAGCGCTGAAAAGCGATACTCCGGGGGAACCAGCTTCAAGGTGCCCGGGACAGCCTCCTGGTACTTTGCCCAGACTCTCGGATAGAACTTCATTTTGAAGTCTACTACCGTTTTCAGCAGGTCCACCCGTGCAAAAGCGGCCTCTTTCACAGGCGTCATAGACATCCGATATAGGTCATAGTAATGCCGGGAATAACGCTGCGGCATTTCCGAACCTTCGGGTCTGTTAGCTTCATGGTGCAGGATCGTCGCCTTTTCCCAGAAGGTCCGCTCCGGCGCAACGGTCAGAATTGCCGTATCCTTTTGTGAAAAAACTTTTGGATAATAGGTTGCTGCATAGGGCTCGATCTGCGCAATTTTTGCAGGCGTCCAAGCAGCCAATGCGCCAATCTCCAAACGAATGACCTGCAAGGTGGCAGGGTTTGTGAACAGGTGCGGATAGGCAAAGATGACGGTCTGTTTGTCCTTTTCGTCTATGTAAATGTTCGCCTCACAGCCAAGCTCCCGAGAGAACTCTGCCTGAACGGTGGGGCAAAACTGTTCTGCGAGGAAAACTTCCGCCCGAGCATTGGCTTCTTTGTTGAATGCATCCTGCTTGGTGTTGGAGCGCTTTTCCCATGGCTCGTCTTTACCATATCCCAACACCCGCCAATCCAAAATCAGATCAATATCCTCGGAAAAGCGGCTGATCAGGTTGAATGCTTTGGAAAGGCTGGTACCGCCTTTGAAGGTAATAGCATCTTTCCAGGGGCATCGGTGGAACAGATGGTCAAGCGTAAAGCATACCCAAAAATCTTTTTCTACGATGGCATCATTCAAGCCCATTTTATCTGCTGTATTTCGGAACAGTTCTCCCCGGTCACTGTCCGGCAATCGTGCTACATTTCTCATTGTGTGTCGCCTCCACACATTTTCCGTATCGTATCATAAACCCAATCCGTAGATTCCGTCGCCTCTTTCAGACAGGCTCGCTTTTCGTCCTCGGACAGCTTTTCAGAAAGCGTCTGTATGATCTCCGCCGTCACATTGGTCCTTCCCAAAGTTTTCAGCGCCTGGATCACCAAGCTCGTCATGTAAGACAGGCCGGTGATTTCCTTGTTGGTCCTATGCTTAAATTCCAGCTTTGTGGAGTTCCACTCATAGGTCTTATACGGGCCGTCGCTGATATAGGACCAGACCGCCGTTACCTGTGTGGAGAGCCCCAAAAGGTTCAGGGCTGTATTCCCACACGGAACGATGGTCCAGTGGTAACTTCGCGCCAATGCTTTTGCAACTGCGTCCGGGTCGGCCGCTACGTATTCATTAAGCAGCTTGCTGTACTTCGGCTTTTCGTAAACACCCTTTAATATCCGGCGAAGCATACCGATTTGCGTTAATCTGTTCAGATTGCGCCTGGTTGTTTCCGAATCAGCAATATCCGCGAAATCCGAATTCACGAAGATTGTGCCATCGTCCGCACCGTTGATTCGCTCCTGTATCTGCTTGGAATATCCAGTTTTCATCCTGTTTTCCTCCTTTGCTCTGTCCCGAATATTATATATTATTCGGGACAGAATTTCAACCGGATTTGCGATCCGTATCTACAGTATCTCCAAACAATCTGCACATAATCAAACAGCTGCCATGCCGATGCTCCTGTGCGGCATCATTTATCTCGCTCCTGTAGAAGCAAAGTAATAATCGAGGCCTTTAACCTTACCAGTTTTCCAAAATAGAAAGAACCTCCAGCCAGGAATTCACCTCGCCGGCAGGGGCAGACCATAGGCGCAGGGCGATGATATTGATTGCCTGCGTGCGGAGCCGGTAATAATGCCGGGCAGAGATGTCCAGACGGTACAGAAGCTCTTCGTGCATCAGCTTGTCCGGCCCGAGAAAGGTCATGTAGATGATGTCGTACATCTTGTGCCCGTTGACCGGTTTGGCTTTCAATATACTGACCGCATCGTTGAGCCGGTCAACCAGCAGGCGGGAGCGGCGTACACTCTCCATCCGGCCTTCCAGCTTTCGATTGTTCATCCCAAGTTCCAGGTCGATCCGATCCAGCAGCGTATCCAGATCCTTCAGCGGGCGATCCAGCTCCTCTGCTACGCTGGACGGGAAGCATTCCAGCGTCCAGAGAATGGTTCGGTAGTGCTGCAGCAGGAGAAGCGTGTTATGATACATGCTTTTCTTTTTCTCCTTTTTGGCTTGGCGGACTCTGTCATCATCGATAGACGAATCTCCCAAAATGCCGCGCTTTGTTAGAAGCTCAATAAATGCGGCAGATTGCTGCGACAGCTTGGTTTCCTGCTGTTCATAAAGCGCCTTTCCGGCACTGCTTTCTATTTTGCTCATGTTGATTCTCCTTTCCGGTTTCGTGAGTGTAAGAAAAAATCCGCGTAAGCACATGGCCCGCGGATGTGGTTCGCATCTATGCGGCGTAGTCTACTACTTACACCTCTGCAGTCATAGATACAGTTCTGACAATTCCAACACAGAGAAGTATACGCGCGTATTATAGGGGACGAAAGTGCAACGCGATTTTCTGATGCCTGTTCGGCATAATCAGTGGTTCTCATGATAATGATCCTGCGGCTATACCAAAGGATCATCTTGTTCAGGCGTGCATTGTCCGAGCCTCCAATATGCGCATTTCCGGCGCAAATACGCATTTTCTCAATAATGCGTTCAATTTCTGCGCAGGTGG
>OLSB01000489.1_pt1 | contig 45117 bp, 32 predicted proteins | sample 1672071 | NCBI WGS metagenome assembly OLSB01 (sample SAMEA3136642, study PRJEB25190) | human gut metagenome | biome: human gut; feature: human-associated habitat; material: faeces | place: Austria | collected 2013 | reverse complement strand
GTGCATACGGCGACGCGGCGGGTTACGAGGAGAGCCTGTATCGGATGCCGAACGGTTGGTATTTCCTGTATTATAACGGCGGCGAGGCATCGCCCTATCCCGCCGAGCGGATCAAGGCTGTCTCCAAGGCAAACGCCGAGGCATGGCAGCGGGAGCATACCTAAAATAGCGCCTGTCCGCCGCGTTTCGGAGCGGCGGACGGGCGCTTTTTTGCACGAGCGGCGGAATTTTATGTTGTGTCGGGGCGCGTGGTTCGTTATAATAAGATAAGACTACAAAAAAGGAGCGATTGCTATGCGACTTTCGCAGGAAAAGCTCAATAAAATAGTATCGCCGGAGCCTGCGGCGCTGTTTGACGGCGTGCAGGCGGAGCGACGGACGCTCTGCACACAGGCGGCGGAGCTGCTGGCACCGACGCTGGAGCAGATCGCGCCGCAGCCGAAGGAGGGCTGGCTGGCGGCGGCATATGACGCGCTGACGGACGGCTTGTTCCCGAACCCCGATTACTGCCCGCCGAGCGGGGCGCAGCGTCGGGCGCTCGACGTTCTGATCGGGACGCTGGAGGCGCTGCTTGCCTGCGAGGAGGCGCCGTATGACCCGCTGACGGATTTGCTGCCCTTTGACGAGACGCTGCCGACCCGCGTTCGGGAGGAGTATGCCCTGTTCCGCGCGGCGGTCACGCAGTCGCATTTTCTGCTGACGCTCCGCATCAGCCGTGAGCTGATGCCGTTCGATGCGGCGTCGCACACGATCGGCGTGCGCAATATTGCGGTGCGGACGGCGCTGGCGGCAAGACAGGCGGGGCTGCCCGTCGATGTGCCGCTGGTGGCTGCGGCGGCGCTTTGCCACGACATCGGAAAATTCGCCTGCCGCGGGAGCGATGCGGCGCGGGTGCCATATTTGCACTATTACTATACATGGCAATGGCTGACGGAGCGGTCGATGGAGGGCATTGCACACATTTCGGCAAATCACTCGACATGGGACTTGGAGTTTGAAAATCTCTCTATCGAGTCGCTGCTGCTGATCTATGCCGACTTCCGCGTGCGCGGCAATCGGGAGAACGGGAAGGAGATCATGCGCATTTGCTCGCTTGCCGAGGCGTATGGGGTCATCCGCTCGAAGCTCTCCAACGTGACGCCGGAGAAGGCGCAGCGCTATCGGCTGGTTTACTGCAAGCTGCGGGATTTCGAGGCGTTTTTGCGCAGCCGCGGCGTGCAGGACGACGGAACGCTGACCGAGCCGCGCAGACGGGACACGGCGCTGCTGTCCCAAGCGGAATCGCTCGACGCACTGCGCGATCTGACCTTTGACAACAACATCCGTCTGATGAACGCGATCAGCACGGACGCGTCGTTTGACCTGCTGCTCGAACAGGCGCGGGGCGAAAAAAATACGCAGCGTATTCGCACCTATCTGCGGCTGTTTGACGAGTACAACACCTATATGCCGCGCGGGAGCAAGCAGAAGCTGCTGAGCTTTTTGTATGAGCTTCTGATGTATCCCGAGGGCGACGTGCGACGGATCGCGGGCAACATTATGGGTCAGCTCCTTGCCAACAGCGGTCCGAAGTATCGAAAGGAGCTGCCCGAGGCGGCGCCGAAGTCCGCGATGGCGCCGACGATGCTGGAGCTGCTGGACGAGTCGGTCGCGCTGTGGGACAGCTATATCACGCAGTGTCTGCACCCCGACCATAAGATCGCGCGGAAGCACGCGCTGCGCATTTCAAACTCCCTCAAAGCCATTTGCGAGAGCCTGTTTGCCTGCTGTGACGGGCAGCTTGCCGCAGAGATGGCGCAGCCGCTGTTTGCGCACCTTGCGGGGCTGCCGGAGACGGACTGCTTCGTGGTGCTTGACGCGCTGTGCCATGTCCCGCCGGAGGCAGTCGGCGCGGAGCTGTTCCGCACGGCGGAGGCGTCGCTGACGAAAATGCTGCAAAGCGGGACGGCGCGGTGGCAGATCGTTGCGCTGCGCTGCATCGACCATCTGCGCTCCTGCGCCTCGGAGGAATTCTTGCGGCAGTCGGCGCAGCCCCTGCCGAATGAGGAAGCCGCCGTTGCCTACCTGCGGCAGAAGCTGCTGCTGGGACAGACGGCGGACGAGCTGCCGGAGGCGTCCTACCTTTATCTGAGCAACCTGAAAAACGCGGTGCATTGGACGGTGAAGCTCGTACAGATCGACATTTTGTGCGACGACGCGATACGGCGTCCGGAAAACGCCTTCCATACAGCAATGCACCTTTCAAACCTCCTGTCGGTGAGCGAGCACCTGCCGGTACGGGAGCACGCGGGCGAGGCGATGGTGGCGCTTGCACCGTATCTGACGGTCGATCAGCGTAACGAGATCGCGGTCGATCTGCTGCGCGAGCTGGAAAACGGGCAGGAGCAGGTCGCGCGTTTTATCCCCGCCTATCTCGGCAAGCTGATCTGCACGCTGCCGGAAAAGGAGATCTCCGAGGCGGTGGAGCATTTGGAGGGCCTGCTGCGGTCGGGCACGGTGCGACCCGCCGCCCCCACGCTGCGGACACTGGGCAGTCTGATCGCGGCGCTGCCCGAAACGGCGCGTCCGACCGTCGATCGATGCCTCGGCTTGCTGCTCGTCGGCGTTGCCCATTATCATTCCGAAATTCACAGGAACGCCCTGTGCGTGCTCTGCCACGACATCATTGCCAATGACACGCTTCCCGCGGAGCTGCGGCGCTACTGCTTCGAAAAAACGTGCAAGAAGCTCCTGACGCTGCTCTCGGAGACCTCGCGCGGGCAGCTCACGTTCTTCAACCGCGCGGCAATGCTGAACCATTTGTATCGGTTCATGGTGCATTATTCCGTCGAGGTCGGGGAATTCTGTTTTGAGAGGGAAAAGCCCGCGGCGTTCTTCCCCGGGACCTTCGACCCCTTCTCCGCGGGACATAAGTGTATCGTTGAGGAGATCCGCGCACGAGGCTACGAGGTCTATCTGGCGGTGGACGAGTTCTCGTGGAGCAAGCACACGCTGGCAAAGCTCCTGCGGCGGAAGATCGTTCGGATGTCGGTTGCCGACCAGTGGGACACCTACCTGTTCCCCGACGAAATTCCGATCAATATCGCCATGCCCGAGGACCTGAAAACGCTGCGGGACTGCTTCCCCGGGCGGGAAGTCTGTCTTGTTGCGGGCAGCGACGTGATTCGCAATGCCTCGGCATACCGCAGCGGGCGGGAGGACGGCGCGGCGTCGTTGGACCATATCATCATCCGCCGGCCGCCTGCGGAGGAGCGGGGGCAGCCGCCGCTTTCGTCGATTTTGCGCGGCAAGGTGACGGAGATTTCTCTGCCGCCGCAGCTTGAGGACATCAGCTCCACGCGAATTCGTGCGTCGATCGACCAAAACCTTGATATTTCCGCATTGGTGGATCCGATCGTGCAGGCGTATATCTACGAATTCGGGCTGTATCTCCGCGCACCGATCCGAAAGCAGGTGCTCACGCCGCAGGAGCTGTATTTCGCGCCGCTGCAGGGGGCTTCGCCGAACGAGTCGGGCGTGGAGCTTCGGTCGCGGCGGTCGGAGCTGCCGCTGGGACGGGTCTTTGCCCATACCATCCATATCGCGGGGCTTTATGACGAGCTGGGCGACGTGGAGGCGTGCTCGAGCGTGCGGCGCTGCACCTCAGGAAAGCTTTTGATGATCGATCGGATGTCGGCGGGGCTGACCTCGGAGCAGCTTCGGATGCTGCTCAATGAGCTGCTGGTGCGCAGCTTGACGGGCGACCACACCTACGCACTGTGCCGCTGCGACAAGGAAAACGCGGTGCTGTCGGAGATCCTGCGGCAGCTCGGCTTCGTGCCGGTCGCGGGCGTGACGGGGCTGTACTATGTGGATATGCGTGCGCCGATGGTGCTGATTCAGGACCTGCTGCTTGCGATCAAGCCGCCGCATCGGGATGACCGCGGGGTGCGGGATGCCATTGAACAGTCCCGTCCCCGTCTCCGTGCGGCGCTGACGGCGCTCTACCCGGGAAAGCTTCTGCTGTGCTTCGACGCGGAGCTGCTGAATCAGGCTCTGATGTACCGCGTAAAGCGGCAGAATGGAGCGGAGGACGGAAGCCTCGGACGCTTTATGTGCGTGCCCTACGGCAAAATCCTCTCCGGCGAGGTCGTACCCGAGACGGTGACTAAGACGCTCCACGCGGAGAAGTGCTTCAAGCCCGACGGCAGCGGCTTTGCGGTGGTGGAATACCCCGGCTACAGCACGCTTGCCAATCAGGTGCGGACGCTCAAGTCCTTCCGCCGTCCGGTCATCCTTGTGGACGACCTGCTGCATAAGGGCTATCGGATCAAAAAGCTCAACCCGCTGTTCGAGCATGAGGGACTGGAGATCAGCCGTATTATCGTCGGAATTCTCTCCGGCAGAGGCAGGGATCTGATGCGGGAGCAGCGCCGTCAGGTGGACTGCGAATACTTCATCCCGAATCTGCACTATTGGGTGACCGAGAGCCTGCTGTACCCCTTTATCGGCGGCGACTCCATCAGCGAGCGCTCCGACATGGGGCGGATGCTGACGTCGATCAACCTGATCCTGCCGTATTTCTACCCGCGCCATTACGCCGACGCGACGGAGGCGGCGGTACGGGAGCTGAGCAGGACGGCGCTGAATAATGCCTTGAGCCTTCTGCGTGCGCTGGAAAAGGCGCATCAGGGGATATTCAACACGGTCCTGACCCTGCGGCGGCTCGGCGAGGCGGTGGAGCACCCGCGTCTGCCCGATCGCGGCAAGGCGCTGGACTACGACTTTTCTATTCCGGCATCGGCGTATTTGGAGGACGATCTGCTGGTGCTCGACCGAATCCGACCTGTGGGAGGTGGCATGAATGGAGTTTAGACGCTGGCGTGGCTTTTGCCTGTGCAGTCTCGGCGGGGCTTTTCCGTCGGATGCGGTACCGACCGAGGCGCCGTTCGACCCGCTCGTGCTGCTGACGGACCGACCGCCCGAGACATCGCGCGGCTTATTTGCCGTGCGCACCGTTGATGAGGCGATGTCGGAGGGCGTGTCCGCGCTCGTGCCCGCAGCGCCCGTCGATGTGCCGCAGGAGCTGCGGACGGCGGTGGAGCGTTGGGGCGCAACGGTGCTCAACACGGCGTTTCGCCGCGCCTTCGACTGCCTGACGGCGGAGCGGAAAACGGACGGGCTGCGGCTGACGCTGGTCGGCTTGGGCGACGTCGGCGGGACGCTGCTGACGGTGCTGAAGCTGTGCGGATGCTTCCGCGAGCTGCGGATCTACGACCCGAACGAGGCGCTCTGCCGCCGCTATGAGCTGGAACTGAATCAGGTGCTTTCGCCCGACGGGACGCCGCTGCCGCGTGTGACGATCTGCCCGACGGCGGAGCTGTTTGACTGCGACCTGTTCCTTTTTGCGGCGTCGCGGGGCGTTCCGCCCGTCGGTGCGGCGGTGCGGGACGTGCGGATGGAGCAGTTTGCCCGCAATCGGGAAATGCTCAACGCCTATGCCCGCCGCGCACGGGAGGAGGGCTTCCTCGGGCTGTTCTGCCAGATCTCCGACCCGGTCGATCTGCTCTGCCGCGCGGTCTTTTCGGAAAGCAATCGGAATGCGGGCGGCGTTTTTGACGCAAACGGGCTGCTGCCGGAGCAGATTCGCGGCTTCGGGCTGGGCGTGATGGCAGCACGGGCTGCATATTACGCGGAAAAAACGGGCGTGGATTTCACACACGGGCGTGTCTACGGTCCGCACGGCGCGGATCTGATCGTTGCAAACCATCCTCAGGACTATGACGCGGCGCTTTCGCAGCGCCTGACGGAGCAGACGGTCACGGCGAATCTGCGCGTCCGCGAGCTGGGCTTCAAGCCGTATATCGCGCCCGCACTGTCCTCGGCGGCGCTGAGCCTGCTGCGGCTGCTGCGGGGCGAGCCTTGCTACAGCGCCGTCAGCTTGGGAGGCGCGTATTTCGGCTGCACGAGTCGGACGACCGAAAAGGGCGTGCTGACCGAGCGCGAGCCGCTGCACCCCGCGCTTTTTGAGAGAATTGAGGAGGTCTACCGCCGATTGGAGGCGTTTTGCTATGATTGACGTTCTGATGCCGACGGAACGGCAGCGTCTGCGGAGCGTAACGGAATTTGCACTCGGGAAGCTGCTGCACCGCTTCCTGCCGATCGATGCACCGCTGCGGGGTCGCCGCGTTCTGTTTGCACTGGCGGCGGACGAGGGCGGCATGGATGCGGCGACGTTGGAGCTGCTGCGGCGGCTGCGGGCGGAGCGGGACGCCATGACGGGGAGCGTCGGCGCGGTGATCGTGGACGGCGCGGGCGAGCTTTACACCAAGCAGCTTGCGCAGGACATGGTTTTTGCCGCGAACACGGCGGGCTGTGCCTTTTTCGGCAAGCCGCTGGTCGAGGGCACCGGCTCGCTTTACAATCAGCACATCCTTGCGAAAAAGCGCGGCATGACGCCGGAACAGACGTATTTTGCGCGGGCGCGGGAGCTTGCCGAGGAGCTGGCGCGGTTTGAACCGCCAAGGTTTTCCCGTCCCCGTCTGCTGGTGCTGCACTCCTCGGAGCAGGGACGCTCGGGTACGCTCTGGATGGGACAGGAGCTGTGCCGCCGTCTCGCCGATGCGTGCGAGATCACGGAGCTGTCGCTGCAAAACGGGACGATCCATGATTGCCGCGGCTGCTCCTACAAGACCTGCCTGCACTTTGCGGAAAACGGCGGCTGTTTTTACGGCGGCGCGATTGCGGAGACGGTGCTGCCCGCGATTCGCGACTGCAACGCGATGCTGTTCCTCTGCCCGAACTACAACGACGCCGTGAGCGCGAACATTTCGGCGCTGTTCAACCGTCTGACCTCGCTGCTGCTGCAATGCACGCTGAACGACAAGTACCTGTTCGGCGTGGTCGTCTCCGGTTACTCGGGCGGCGATCTGGTGGCAAGACAGCTGCTCGGCGCGATGTGCCTGAACAAGACGGCAATGCTGCCGCCGAGCTTCTGCCTTATGCGGACGGCAAACGACCTCGCAACGCTGCAAGCTGCGCCCGACATCCATGATGCGTTGGACCGCTTTGCCGCACACATTCGGCAAACGATAGGTAAAATAACTTGATCTTTCAGAGAAACGGCGTTGCGGGAATTGATGAAAATAATGCCAAGGCAAAGACCTTACTATGCTCCCTTTATGAGCGGCGGTGAGATAAAAAGCACCGTCATCATGAAGGGAGCATTGCACTTCGCTCAAGAGCCGGGCGGGGGCGTTTTTTGAAATTCGGAGGAGGGAAAATGGAGCAACGGATTTTGACGGCACGGCATATCGAAAGCTTCCGAACGTACTTGATGACAGAAGAGAAAAGTGCGGCGACGGTTGAAAAATATCTCCGTGACGTGCGGAAATTTGCATGGGATAAGACAGGCATCATCACGCGGGAGACGGTACTGGATTACAAGCGGCGGCTGCGCGGTGGTTTGAATTCAAAAAGAGGCAACCCCGAACGGGGCTGCCTCTTTTTGGAGCTACTGGCCGGACTCGAACCGGCGACCTGCTGATTACGAATCAGCTGCTCTACCTGCTGAGCCACAGTAGCATTTCGATCGCGGAGACTATTCTACCGCAAAAGTTGCGCAATGTCAAGATAAAAAATCAAGCTTTTCAAGAAAGCCGCCGCTATATGAATTTTCGCAGCGATTCCAGCGCTTTTTTCTCGATTCTTGAAATCTGCACCTGCGAAACGCCTAAGATTTTTGAGGTTTTATCCTGCGTCAGCCCGTGGAAAAAGCGCAGATTGATGACCATTTGCTCCCGCTCGGTCAGGCAGGCGATCGCCTCGCGCAGAGAAATCCGCTCCACAATTTCCTCCTCCATTTCTCCGTCCGTCAGAACGTCCTCCAGCGAGAAGCCACCCTCGCCGCTGCGCCGCTGGATGGATTCCGCCGTCCCCGTGGCGGTCTCGGCGGCGGCGATCTCCTCAATTTCCAGCCCCGTCTGCTCACTCAGCTCGGCAAGGGTCGGCTCTCTGCCGAGGTCGCCCGTGAGCTTCTGACGGGCGACCTTGATGCGGACGGAGCGCTCCTTCAGACTGCGGCTGACCTTGACCGTGCCGTCGTCGCGCAGGAACCGACGAATCTCGCCCGAGATTTTGGGGACGGCGTAGGTGGAAAACTGCGTCCCGTAGGAGAGGTCGAAGCCCTCCACCGCCTTGAGAAAGCCGAGGCAGCCGAGCTGATACAGATCGTCCGGGTCAACGCCGCGTCCGAAAAAACGCCGCGCGATCGACCAGATCAGCCCGCTGTTGCCGATGACCAGCTCCTCCGCCGCTTCCCGATCGCCCGCCTTGGCGCGGCTGAGCAGCTCCTCCTGCAAGCCGGTCACTTTTTCCCTCCGCGGCAGACGATACGGCGCTTCATATGTACGGTCGTTCCCTTGCCGGGCGTCGAGGTCAGGCGAAATTCCGTCATAAAGCTCTCCATGATCGTGATGCCCATGCCGCTGCGCTCCTCACCGCCGGTGGTAAACATGGGCTTGCGTGCCTGCTCCACGTCGGCGATTCCGCAGCCGCGGTCCTTGATGACGAGATCGAGTACATTTTCCGGCAAAATCCGCGCCTTGAGAATGATCGGACCGATGCGGTCGGGATAGGCGTGGACGATACAGTTGGTGACCGCCTCGGAGACGGCGGTCTTGATGTCGCCCAGCTCGTCGAGGGTCGGGTCGAGTTGCGCGGCGAAGCACGCCACTGCCGAACGTGCGAACGCCTCGTTGGACGACTTGCTCGGAAATTCCAGATTCATGTAGTTTTCGCCCTTCATTTGGTGCATTCCTCCTTAATATCGGTGATTTTTTCGATTCCGGCGGCGCGTAGGACCTTATACGGCTGAGCGGGGATGTTCTGCAGAATCAGCTTGCCCTGCAGCGTGTTCATCCGCCGCAGGGTGTGCAGAACGACGGCGATCCCGCTCGAATCCATGAAGCGCACGCTCCGAAAGTCCAAAATACATCGCAGAGGCATATACAGGTCGATCTTTTCCGAGATCGCCTCCATGATCTCGTGGGCGCAGTGGTGGTCGATCTCACCGGTCAGCGCGACGGTGAGCTGCCGCTCCTGCACATAGCTTGTCAGCTTCATTTTTTTGCTCCTCCTCAAAAAAATAACGCACACGGACGGTTGTCCATGTGCGTTTAGTATACGCGGTTTTTCCTGCGCGGTTTGTCGAAATCCACGCCGCTGCGACGCGGCGGAAAGATTATTCGGCGAACCAGTCGGCGGCGGGCTGGCGGACGCGGCGGAGATGCGTCGAACGGTAGGACGGCTCCAAGCCTTCGACCAAAATTTCCGCGGAGTCGATGCCCTCCAGCGAGCAGAGCGTGGCGACCACGGCGCGGACGGCAGCCTGCTCGTCGGCGGTGCCGGCACAGCCGTCCAAGAACTCGCCGGTCAGATCAACGATGCAGGCGCTTCCCTCCAAACGGACGGACAGCAGCTTCGTCCCCGTCGGGACGGGATTGCGGATGCCGTTTGCACCCTCGTAGTCGATCAGTGCGGTCATCACCTGCTCGGGGGCGGAGAGCGTTTCCGACGGCTCAAACTGCATCGGGATGCCGACCAGCAGCGCCTCGCTGCCGCAGACGGCATAGATCGTTTGATCGGTCAGGGCGGAATCGGTCGCGTCAAACAGCAGCGATTCGTCCCGCGTCAGCCCGTCGGAAAGCTCCAGCAGATGCAGACGCTCCAACGGCGCACCCGCGACCCAAAGATCGACGGTCCGAATCTGCGGCAGCTCGGTCAGGGAGTTGACAAGGGCGTAAAGCGTCAGCCGCTCCTCGGCAAAGCTGTAGCTTGCCTCCGTAAAGTCGGCGGACAGATCGACGGTACACACGCCGTCCTCCACGCTGAGGTCGAGAAGCGTCGTCTGTGGCGGAACGGAGGGCAGCAGCCCGTCGGAGAGCAGCGCCCGAACGATGTCGGCGGGGTTTTCGGCGGGGTCGGCAGCCTGCACGGTGCGCGTCTGACGCAGCAGATAGCGGTTCTCGCCGTCGGGGTAGTAGAGCGTCATCTGCTCCTCCTGCGGCAGCATACCGGTATCCTGCGTCAGAATATCGCCGCCCGTCAGCACGAGCGGGACGTCGCTGCCCGGGACTTGCAGACTGACGCGCTGCACGCCGTCAAGCTGCAAGAGCGTCCGCGCGATTGCGCCGCAGGCAAGGGAGCGTTCGGCAGGGGCGACGGAGCGACCGGAGAAGGTCAAGGTGCAAACGGCTGCGTCAAGCTGCGCCGTGCGAAGATACCACACGGAGGGCAGAGAGACGGCACCGAGCGGCGGCTGTGCGGAAAAATATGCCTGCAACAGCTCCGAAAGCGGGAGCTGCGCCGTTTCCTCTCCGACGGCAAGCGTCAGAAACACCTTGCCGTCGGCAGGCATTTCTGCAGGGAACCAAAATCGGAAGGCTTCGCCCTCCTCGGGTGCTTCGGATACGGGCGCACACGCCGTCAGCAGCAGCGCGGACAGAAGAACAATACAAAGCAAACGTTTCATTCGGCATCCTCCCCCGTGTCAAAGAGCGGGAAGGTGACAACAAACTCCGTGCCGCCTTCGCTGCGCGGGCTGACGGAGATCGCGCCGTAGTTGCGCACGACCATATCGTGAACGATGGAAAGCCCCAGCCCCGCGCCGCCCGCTGCACGGGAACGCGCCTTATCCACGCGGTAGAAGCGCTCGAAAATGTGCGCGATGGACTCCTCGGGGATACCGACGCCGTTGTCCGCCACGGTCAGGGTGACGTTTTCCCCGCTGCGGCGGAGCGTGACGCCGACCCAGCCCTTTTCTCTGTTGTATTTGATGGCGTTTTCGACCAAATTGAACACGATCTGATACAGGTCGTCCTCGACCGTCATGATCGGGCAGTGCGGCGCAAGGTCGGCTTCAATGCGAATTTCGCGCAGCTCCGCCAGCGGACGCAGCATTCGCAGCACCTTGCGGACGATGCCGACCGCCTCGATGATCTCCCGCTCGTCCTCGACGGCGCTGTCAAGCTTCGTCAGCGTCAGCAGCTTCTGCGACAGGCGACCGAGACGGTCCGCCTCTCTGCCGATGTCGCCGATGAATTCCCGCTGTGTGGCAACGTCCATCTCGTTTTGCAGGATAGAATCGGACAGGAGCTTGATGGAGGCGAGCGGCGTTTTCAGCTCATGCGACGCGTCGGAGACAAATTGCCGCCGCCGCTGCTCGGAGGCATCCAGCCGCTCGGCAAGCTCGTTGAATTCCTGCCCGAGCTGGTCCAGCTCGTCGTAGCCGTTCAGCTCGATCTTATGCGAATAGTCGCCCTCGCGCATCATGCGGACGGAATGGAGAATCCGCCGCAGCTTGCGGGAGAAGGCACCGGAAAACAGCAGCGCGATGATGACCACGACGACCTCCAGCGCCGCGGAGATGCGCAGGACGTTCGTCTGCACCGCGCCGATGAGCGCCCCCTGATCGGTGTCGTAGTCCATCAGATAGACCGCGCCCAAGGTCTGCCCGTCGCGCACGAGGGGAACGGCGACGCGGCTTTCGATCGCGCCGTCGGAATACTTCCCGAAAAATACGTCCCACCCGCGCAGCGCACGGACGATCTCCGGAAACAGCGTGAGCTTTCCCTCGGCGTTGCCGCTTTCGAGCGAGTCGAACACTGCCATTGCCGCCGCATCGGTCACGACGGTGCGCGTGGTGTGCAGATCGTCGAGCGAATTGACCGTCTGCTCCACCCGTGCGGCGGAGAGATCGTCAAGCTGCAAAAGCGCTGTCGTCAAAAGCTGCGCCTTGTCCTCCAAGGTGCGGTGCTGGGCGCTGAAGATCATCTGCCGCATGGTCGCGGAGATGTAAATATTCAGAAATAAGAGCACGACCGCCGTGATCGCGATATAGGCGATGGCGGAGCGGAGCTGCGAGCTGCTGGGCAGCAGCCGGAGCCGCTTTTTACGCTTTGAAATAGTACCCAACTCCCCACTTTGTCATAAAATATTCCGGCGCGGCGGGAACCGTCTCTAACTTTTCACGGATACGGCGGATGTGGACATCGACCGTGCGGATGTCGCTGCGGTAATCGTAGCCCCAAACCATGTCCAGCAGGTTTTCACGCGAGTAGACGCGGTTCGGATTGCGCATCAGCAGCTCCACCACGTCGAATTCCCGCGCGGTCAGCTCCACCGCCTGCCCGTTTTTGTAAACATTGCGCTCCTGCGTGTCCACGGTCAGATCGCCGACGGTCAGACGGTTTGCCTGCGTGGGCGTGCTTCCCGCGGAACGGCGGAGCAGCGCTCGGATGCGGGCTTTCAGCTCAAGAATGTTGAAGGGCTTGGTCAGATAATCGTCCGCGCCCTGCTCAAAGCCCAGCAGCTTGTCCATGTCCTCGGTGCGGGCGGTGAGCATGATGATCGGAACGTCGGAGAATTCACGAATGCGGCGGCACGCCTCCAGCCCGTCGATCTCCGGCATCATCACGTCCAAAACGATCAGCCCGACCTCGGGATTGCGCGCCAGCTCGATTGCCTCCCGCCCGTTTGAGCCGGTGATGACCTGAAAGCCGTCGTTTTGCAGATTGAAGCGTATTCCCTTGACGAGCAGGTCCTCGTCGTCTACGACCAATATTTTCATGGCTGTTCCTCCACTGTTATGTATTCCGAAACGGCATTCAGACGTTTATTGCCGATCCCTTCGACCTGCAGCAGCTCGGTGACGGAAGAAAAAGCGCCGTGCTCCGTCCGATAGTCGATGATACGCTGCGCCAGTACCTCGCCGATGCCCGGGAGGGTCATCAGCGTCTCCTTGTCGGCGGTGTTGATGTTGATCGGCGCACCCGCAGCGCGGGTAGGGTCGGTCACGGTCGCCGGCGCGGTCGTTGCTTCGGTCGCGACCGTCGGTTCGGTCACGGCAGCCGTCTCCGCGGTCGGGTGCTCGGCGGGCGTCTCCCGTAGCTGCGCGGCGGGCGCGTTCTCTGTCACGATGCGCAGCTCGCCCTGCGTCAGCCGCTGCCCGACGGCAAGTCCGCCGGTGAACGCCAAAAAGAGCAGGGCGATCGCCGCCAGCAGCCACTCGATTTTGAGCTTTTTCATACAGCCTCCCGATGCGGACGGGTGAAAAGGACCCGATGCGCGAGAAATTGATGATTTGCTTCGGTTCGTCCGTTGACATCATTTCGATTTCTGATATAATGGACTACGTTATTATATCACATCGGTACGGGCGGCGGCAATCCTGCCGTGCGGCTTTTTAGGAGAGAATTATGAAAAAAATCAGAGTTTTTGCCTGTATTTTGTCGCTGCTTTGGCTTCTGACCCTCGCGGCGCCGGCAGTTCTTGCCGAAACGGAGGCGACCGAAGCGGAGACGGCAAGCGAGCCGCAGACGGATGAAAACGGCGAGCCGGTGACCGAAGCGCCGACCGAGGGCTGGACGATGCCCGCGTCGGACGACCCGCTGACGCGCGGCGATCTGCTGGAATACGGCTTCCCGCAGAACATCGACGTCGCGGCGAAGGCGGCGATCCTGATCGATCTCGATTCCGATACGGTGATCTACGAAACGAACATCGATGAAAAGCTGTACCCCGCCAGCCTGACCAAGATCATGACCTGTTTGCTGGCGCTGGAGCACGGAAATCTCGACGATATTCTCACGGTTTCGGGCACGGCGCTGCAAAATCTGAGCGAATTCGGCAGCACGGCGGGTCTGATGGAGGGCGAGCAGATCAGCCTGCGCGAGCTTCTGTACTGCATTATGGTCTCGTCGGCAAACGAGGGCTGCAACGTGATCGCCGAGTATGTTTCGGGCGATATTGCGTCGTTTGTCGATCTGATGAATCAGCGGGCGGCGGAGCTGGGCATGACCGGAACGCACTATGCCAACACGCACGGTCTGCACAACGACGACCACTATACGACCGTCCGCGATATTTCCATCGTGGCGCGTAAGGCGTGGCAGGACCCGCAGTTCCGCGAGTTTGCCACCACCACGGAGCATATCGTACCGGCGACGAACCTCTCCGCAGAGCGGACGCTGGAAACGACGAACTACCTCACGAGCGATATTAAGGAGGACAAATACTTTTACGACAAGGCGCACGGCGTCAAGACCGGCTTTACCACACCGGCGGGCGGCTGCCTTGTCTCCACGGCTTCGGACGGGACGCTGCATCTGATGAGCGTCGTCTGCGGCTGCGGCACGGAGCCGGATATGGACGGCACGCTGAAGGATATGCGCTTTGTCGAGACGAAGCGGCTGTTTGAATACGGCTTCGATAACTTCTCCAAGCGGCAGGTTCTGACGGACACCACGATGCTCGGACAGCCGACGGTGCTCTACGCCGAGGGGACGGGCAGCGTGGTGGTTCGGGCGAAGGACAATGTTTCGGCGCTGCTGCCGAACGAATTTGACCCGTCGGAGATCACCATGCGGCTGGACTACGACGGCGCACAGCTGGAAGCGCCCCTGCAAAAGGGGGAGCGCGTCGGCACGGTGGTCGCGCTCTATCGCGGACGGCGCGTGGCAAGCAGCGACCTTGTCACGCTGACGGCGGTCGAGCGGGCGGCGGAAAAGCCCGTGGAGACGCAGCCCGACACGTCCGCGCCGACGACGCAGACCGAGACGCGGATCTGGGACTACTGGTACATCGTGCTGCCGCTGCTGGTCGTGCTGATCCTGCTGGTGTTCCTGCTGCTCGTCCGCGCGGCGAACGCACGGCAGGCGAGAAAGCGCGCCGAGGAGCGCCGCCGCAGAGAGGAACGGAGGAGACGGATGCGTGAGCAATGAGATGGACGCGCTGCAAAGGCGCTGTGCGGACTGTAAAAAATGTCGGTTGGGCGCGACGCGGACGAATTTGGTGTTCGGCGTCGGACCTGTGCCCTCGCCCGTCGTCTTTGTCGGCGAGGGACCCGGGCAGCAGGAGGACCTGCAAGGAGAGCCGTTCGTCGGTCCGGCGGGAAAGCTGCTGGACGATATGCTCTCCATCATCGACCTGAGCCGCGAGAACAGCTATATCTGCAATATCGTAAAGTGCCGCCCGCCGCAGAACCGCGACCCGATGGACGACGAGCAGGACGCCTGTATCGGCTACCTTTACGAGCAGCTTCGCATTTTGCAGCCGAGGATGATCGTCTGCCTCGGCAGGATCGCGGCAATGCGGCTCATCAAGCCCGATTTCCGCATCACCCGCGAGCACGGCAACTGGTCCGAGCGCGACGGCGTGCTGTATACCGCGCTGTACCATCCCTCCGCGCTGCTGCGCGACCCCTCCAAGCGACCGGAGACCTTCGCCGATCTGCTGGAAATTCGGAAAAGACTGCGGTATTATTGAGGAAACGCCGATGAAGCCTTCGCATTGTACCGAAAAAGGGGACGCGTAGCGGTGCGAGCGGGGATTATTTGAGGATTTGAACACAATCAAGCATAAAAAACAGCCGATGACAGAGGAAAAAACCTCCGTCATCGGCGATTTTTCTTATAAAACAGGAGAAATTTTGAAAAAATTCATTGACGCAAAAAAAAAGATGTGCTATAATAGTCCCCTAAACTGCGGGAGTATCGCCAAGCACACTTTTCCACCATCGTGACTGCATTATACCACGGCGGCGGCGCGATTGCAAGAGATAAGGCTGACAAACTGCCAACGCACCCGGGCGTGTCATTTGCGGCGAGGTCCCCGAGAACCCGATTTTGTGCAACACACATCCCATATTCGAGAAAGGCTGTGATGACCTAATATGCAAGTTCAGGACGTGAAGTTCGGCAAGACGGAGCGTAAGAGCTACGCGAAGTATCAGGAGCTGCTGCAAATGCCCAACCTCCTGAAAATTCAGAAGGATTCCTACAACTGGTTCCTCAACGAGGGACTGCGCGAGGTTTTCCGCGACGTGGCTGCGATTACCGACTACACCGGCAATCTGGAACTGTCGTTCCTTGATTACTCCCTCGACGAAAAGCCGAAGTACACCGTGGAGGAGTGCAAGGAGCGCGACGCTACCTACGCCAAGCCCATCAAGGTCCGCGTGCGCCTGCTCAACAAGCAGACCGGCGAGATCAAGGATCAGGAAATCTTCATGGGCGATTTCCCGCTGATGACCAACGGCGGTACGTTTGTAATTAACGGCGCGGAGCGCGTCATTGTTTCACAGATCGTGCGTTCGCCCGGTATGTACTACGGCGACACCGTGGACAAGGCGGACCAGCACGTCTATACCGCGACGGTCATTCCGTACCGCGGCGCATGGCTGGAATACGAGACGGACCTGCAAAACTGCTTCTACGTCCGTATCGATAAGAACCGCAAGCTTCCCATCACCTGCCTTATCCGCGCCCTCGGCGTGGAGACGGACGGGCAGATTTTGGAGCTGTTCGGCGAGGATGAGCGCATCAAGGCGACGCTGGAAAAGGACCCCTGCAAGACCCGCGAGGAAAGCCTGCTGGAGATTTACCGCCGTCTGCGCCCGGGCGAGCCGCCCACGGTCGAGAGCGCCGCTTCCTATTTGGACGGGCTGTTCTTTGACCCCCGCCGCTACGACGTTTCCAAGGTCGGTCGCTATAAGTTCAATAAGAAGCTCGACCTGTGGAGCCGCCTGAGCGGTCAGGAGCTTGCCGAGCCGGTCGCCGACCCGCGCACCGGTGAGATCCTTGCCATGCCCGGCGAGGTGCTCAGCCGCGCCAAAGCCAAGGAGCTGTCCGCACGCGGCGTCTGTGAGGCGGTCATTACCGTCGGCGGCAAGAACCATAAGCTTTTCTCGAACTTCATGGTGGACATGAAGAGCTTCGTCGATTTCGACCCCGCACAGTACGGCATCAAGGAAAAGGTCTGCCGCAGCGTCCTGTTTGAGATGCTCGACACCGTTCCTGCCGATGGCTGGGAGGAGGCGATCGAGGAGCGCCGCGAGGAGCTGATCCCGAAGCACATCACCCGCGACGATATTCTCGCGTCGATCAACTATCTCAACTGCGTCGTCTGCGGCGCGGGCACGACGGACGACATCGACCATCTGGGCAACCGCCGTCTGCGCTGCGTGGGCGAGCTGCTGCAAAATCAGTTCCGTGTCGGCTTTACCCGTCTTGAGCGCGTAATCCGCGAGCGCATGACGGTGCAGGACCTCGACACCGTTACCCCGCAGAACCTGATTAACATTCGTCCCGTGACGGCGGTCATCAAGGAGTTCTTCGGCTCCTCCCCGCTGTCGCAGTTCATGGACCAGAATAACCCCCTTGCCGAGCTGACCCACAAGCGCCGCCTTTCCGCGCTCGGTCCCGGCGGTCTGAGCCGTGAGCGCGCCTCCTTCGACGTCCGCGACGTTCACTACAGCCACTACGGTCGTATGTGCCCGATTGAGACGCCGGAAGGTCCGAACATCGGCTTGATTAACTATCTGGCAAGCTTCGCGCAGATCAACGAGTACGGCTTCGTTGAGGCGCCGTACCGCAAGGTCGAGAGAGTCTACGACGAGAACGGCAAGTACATCGGCTCCCGCGTCACCGACAAGGTGGAGTACATGGCTGCCGACGTCGAGGATGACTACCATATCGCGCAGGCGAAGGAGCCGGTCGATGAGAACGGTATGCTGCTCAACTCCCGCATCACCTGCCGCCACCGCGACGAGATCATCGCCGTTGACCGCGAGGTGATCGACTACCTCGACGTTTCGCCCAAGATGATGACCTCCATCGCGACGGCATTCATCCCCTTCCTGCAGAACGACGACGCAAACCGTGCCCTGATGGGTGCGAATATGCAGCGTCAGGCGGTGCCGCTGATGGTAACGGAGGCGCCGATCGTCGCCACCGGCATCGAGCAGAAGTGTGCCGTGGACTCCGAGGTCTGTATCAAGGCGGAGGGCGAGGGCACCGTGACCTGCGTCAGTGCCGACAGCATTTCGGTCCGCTATGACGACGGCGAGGTCAAGGATTACACCCTGACCAAATTCGCCCGCTCCAACCAGGGCACCTGCGTCAACCAGCGCCCGATCGTCACCGTGGGTGAGCACGTTGCGTTCGATCAGGTCATTGCCGACGGTCCCGCCTGCTCGCAGGGTGAGATCGCGCTGGGCAAGAACGTGCTGATCGGCTTCGTCACATGGGAAGGCTACAACTACGAGGACGCCATCCTGCTCAACGAGCGGCTGGTGCGTGAGGACGTGTTCACCTCCATCCACATCGAGGAGCACGAGACCGAAGCGCGCGATACCAAGCTCGGGCCCGAGGAAATTACAAGAGATATTCCCAATGTCGGCGAGGATACCCTCAAGGATCTCGACGAGGACGGCGTGATTCGTATCGGCGCCGAGGTTAAGTCAGGAGACTATTTGGTTGGCAAGGTCACGCCGAAGGGCGAGACGGAGCTGACGGCAGAGGAACGCCTGCTCCGCGCGATCTTCGGCGAGAAAGCGCGCGAGGTCCGCGATTCCTCGCTGAAGGTCCCGCACGGCGAGGCGGGTATTGTTGTGGATGTCAAGGTTTTTACCCGTCAGAACGGCGACGAGCTTTCGCCCGGCGTCAGCAAGGTCGTCCGCGTTTATATTGCGCAGAAGCGCAAGATCTCCGTCGGCGATAAAATGGCGGGTCGCCACGGCAACAAGGGCGTCGTCTCCCGCATCCTGCCGGAGGAGGATATGCCCTTCCTGCCCGACGGCACGCCGCTGGACATCGTTCTGAATCCGCTGGGCGTTCCGTCCCGTATGAACATCGGACAGGTGCTGGAGGTCCACCTCGGCTACGCTGCCCACGCGCTCGGCTGGAAGGTCGCTACCCCGATCTTTGACGGTGCGAACGAGAAGGACATCCGCGAAACCCTGCAGCTTGCGGGTCTGCGTGAGGACGGCAAGACCGTTCTGTACGACGGTCGTACCGGCGAGCCGTTCGATAACCTCGTTACGGTCGGCTACCCCTACTTCCTCAAGCTGCACCATCTGGTCGATGATAAGATCCATGCCCGTTCCACCGGTCCGTACAGCCTCGTGACCCAGCAGCCGCTCGGCGGCAAGGCGCAGTTCGGCGGTCAGCGCTTCGGCGAAATGGAAGTTTGGGCGCTGGAGGCTTACGGCGCGGCTTATACCCTGCAAGAAATTCTGACCGTCAAGTCCGACGATGTGACCGGTCGTGTCAAGACCTACGAAGCAATCGTCAAGGGTCACAACGTTCCCAAGCCCGGCGTTCCGGAATCGTTCAAGGTTTTGGTCAAGGAGCTGCAATCCCTCTGCCTCGACATCCGCGTGCTGGACGAGCAGGGCGAGGAGATCGAGCTGCGCGACGAGGACGAGGACGATGTGGTCTACACCGCCGGCAACGAAAGCTACGTTACCGACGAGAACGAAGTACTCTCCTCCGGCTACGGCATTGATCCCGACAGCGTTGACGGCGATGTGAACGCCATCTCGCAGATCATCGGGCTGGGCGACGAGGACGATACCGCCGACGACGAGGAAGACGATTTCGACTTCAGCGACGTGGGCGAGGAAGAATAAAGGAGGAGGAATACCATGAGTAACAAGACATTCAGCGCGATCAAGATCGGTATTGCTTCGCCGGAAATGATTCGCCAGTGGTCCTACGGCGAGGTGAAAAAGCCGGAGACCATCAACTACCGCACCCTGAAGCCCGAGCGCGACGGTCTGTTCTGCGAAAAGATCTTCGGACCGACGAAGGACTGGGAGTGCCACTGCGGCAAATATAAGAAGATTCGCTTCAAGGGTAAGATCTGCGACCGCTGCGGCGTCGAGGTCACCAAAGCAAAGGTGCGTCGCGAGCGTATGGGTCATATCGAGCTTGCCGCGCCGTGCAGCCACATTTGGTACTTTAAGGGCATCCCCTCCCGCATGGGTCTGCTGCTGGACATCAGCCCGCGCATTTTGGAGAAGGTCCTGTACTTTGCCAGCTATATCGTCACCGACCCCGGCGACGCACCGCTGAGCAAGTGCCAAATCCTCTCGGAGAAGGAATACCGCGATATGCGCGAGAAGTACGAGGACGACTTCGACGCCGGTATGGGCGCCGAAGCGGTCAAGAAGCTTCTTGCGGAGATCGACCTCGAGACGCTCTCCGAGCAGCTCCGCAGCGAGCTGAAAAACGCCAACGGTCAGAAGAAGCTGCGCATCATCAAGCGGCTCGAGGTCGTTGAGGCGTTCCGTCTGTCGGGCAACAAGCCCGAGTGGATGGTCATGGACGTGCTGCCAGTGATCCCGCCGGACATTCGCCCTATGGTACAGCTTGACGGCGGTCGCTTTGCGACCTCCGATCTGAACGACCTGTATCGCCGTGTCATTAACCGCAATAACCGTCTCCAGCGGCTCATCCAGCTCAACGCCCCCGACATCATCATCCGCAACGAAAAACGGATGCTGCAGGAGGCTGTGGACGCCCTGATCGATAACGGTCGCCGCGGACGTGCCGTTACCGGTGCGAACAACCGTGCGCTCAAATCCCTGTCCGATATGCTCAAGGGCAAGCAGGGACGCTTCCGTCAGAACCTGCTGGGCAAGCGCGTGGACTATTCCGGACGTTCGGTTATCGTCGTCGGACCGGAGCTGAAGCTCTATCAGTGCGGCGTGCCGAAGGAAATGGCAATCGAGCTGTTCCGCCCGTTTGTTATGAAGAAGCTCGTCGAGGACGGCTTTGCAAATAACATCAAGAGCGCCAAGAAGAAGATCGACAAGGGCGAGCCCGAGGTCTTTGACGCGCTGGAGGAGATTATCAAGGACCGCCCCGTCATGCTCAACCGTGCGCCGACACTGCACCGCTTGGGTATTCAGGCGTTTGAGCCGGTGCTGGTCGAGGGTCGTGCGCTGAAGCTGCATCCGCTGTGCTGCACCGCGTTCAATGCGGACTTTGACGGCGACCAGATGGCGATTCACGTCCCGCTGTCGGCAGAGGCACAGGCGGAAGCCCGTATGCTGATGCTCTCGGCGAACAACCTGCTGCGCCCGCAGGACGGCAAGCCTGTCACCGTTCCGACGCAGGATATGATTCTCGGCACCTACTACCTGACCTATGTCCGTTTGGGCAAGGAGGAAAAGGGCGCGGAGGAGGTCTATGTTACCGATGCCGGCGACTACGACCTGCCCGTGAACCAAATGGTGGACGGCGATCTGGTTGAAAAGGCGATCGACGATGCCGAACGCTACCGCAAGAAGGCGCCGCAGTTTATCGCAAGGCACGCCTACTCCAACCCCGAGGAAGCAATCAAGGCGTATTCCTGCGGCGCGATCGGTCTGCACGCGCCCATCCGCGTCCGCTACGGTAAGATGATCGACGGCGTGATGCAGTATCAGATCATCAACGCCACCGTCGGCAGACTGATCTTTAACGAGCCGATCCCGCAGGACCTCGGCTTTGTGGATCGCTCAAAGCCGGAAAATGCCTTTGAGCTGGAGATCAGCTTCCTTGTCGGCAAGAAAAAGCTCGGCGTTATCATTGACAAGTGCATCCGCAAGCACGGCTTTACCATTGCGACCGAGATGCTCGACCGCGTGAAGGCGCTCGGCTACAAATACTCCACCAAGGGCGCAATCACCGTTTCCATTGCGGATATGGCGATTCCCGAGAAGAAATATGCGCTGGTTGACGAGGCGGAGGCAAACGCCGTTAAGATCGACCGTAAGTATAAGCGCGGCTTTATCACCAATGACGAGCGCTACCGCTTGGTCGTGCAGCAGTGGGAGCAGACCATCAAGGATGTTACCGGTGCGCTGCAGGACAACCTCGACCGCTTTAACCCCATCTATATGATGGCGGACTCCGGCGCCCGCGGCAGCATGAATCAGATCCGTCAGCTTGCCGGTATGCGCGGTCTGATGGCGGACACCAACGGTCGTACCATCGAGATCCCCATCAAGGCGAACTTCCGTGAAGGTCTGTCGGTCCTGGAGTACTTCATCTCCTCCAGAGGCGCGCGTAAGGGCTTGACCGATACCGCGCTGCGTACCGCCGACTCCGGTTATCTGACCCGCCGACTGGTCGATGTCTCGCAGGAGGTCATCATCCGCGAGCACGACTGCGGCACGAAGCACGGCATCAACCTTGCCGAGGTCGTGGAAAAGGGACAGGTCATCGAGAGCTTTGCCGCCCGCATCCACGGTCGCTTCCCCGTTGACGATGTTTGCGATCCGGAAACCGGCGAGGTGCTGATCTCCAAGGATCGGATGATGTTCGAGGACGACGCGAAGATGCTCGAAGCGCACGGCATTCACAATGTCTACGCCCGCACGGTGCTCGGCTGCCGCGCCCGCAGCGGTGTCTGCGCCAAGTGCTACGGCATGAACCTTGCGACCTCCGAGCTGGTCAACCTCGGCGAGGCGGTCGGTATCATCGCCGCACAGTCCATCGGCGAGCCGGGCACCCAGCTTACCATGCGTACCTTCCACACCGGCGGCGTCGCAGGCGACGATATTACACAGGGTCTGCCCCGTGTTGAAGAACTGTTCGAAGCCCGCAAGCCGAAGAAGATGGCGGTCCTTGCCGAGACCGACGGCGTTGTTGCCGTGGACGAGAGCCACAGAAGCGCGCTGCGTGACATCACCGTCACCTCCGACGACGGCGAGGTCAAGCTCTATCAGGTGCCGTATTCCGTCGGCTTGAAGGTCGAGAGCGGCAAGCGCATCAAGAAGGGCGAGCCGATCACCGACGGCGCTCTGAACCCGCACGACGTGCTGCGTATCTCCGGCGTCGAGGCTGTGCAGAACTACCTGACGCAGGGCGTTTTGGCGGTTTACCGTCAGCAGGGCGTTGACATCAACGATAAGCACATTGAGGTCATCATCCGTCAGATGATGCGCAAGGTGCGCGTTGAGGACCCCGGCGACACGAACCTGCTCAGCGGCACGGTCGTGGACGTCTACGAGTTCAACGATGCAAACGACGAAATCCAGCGCCGCATTGACGCGGGCGAGACGGAGCTGCGTCCCGCAACGGATACGCTGATGCTCATGGGCATTACGAAGGCGTCCTTGGCAACGGAGTCCTTCCTGTCCGCCGCCTCCTTCCAGGAGACCACCAAGGTGCTCACCGAGGCTGCCATTAAGGGCAAGGTCGATCATCTGGTCGGCTTGAAGGAGAACGTCATTATCGGTAAGCTGATCCCCGCCGGCTCCGGCTTGGATATTTACCGTCACTACGATGCCGAGCAGTGGCCCGAGAGCGAGGTCACGCAGGACATGATCGACAACGAACTGAAATAACTGCAACAATCGTCAGGGGCTGTCCCGTTTCGGGACAGCCCTCAGCGTGTCGAATGACTTTCCCTCGTGTCATTCCGAGGAGCGAAGCGACGTGGGAATCTTTCGCAGGAAGTTTCGAATTCGCCGAGATGTTTCGGAATTTCAGAATAATTCCGCGAGATTGCCACGACCCTTTCAGGCTCTCGCAATGACAAACTCGGCACTTTTTTGACACTCTGAGCTCCCTCGTCGGAGGGAGCCGATAGCAGCGCTCTTTGCACGAAAGGTATTTTGAGAATACCGGACCTTTTGACAGCCCCAAACCGATAGGAGGAAATTCCGCATGAAAAAACTGATCCCGTGCCTGCTGATCGTCTGCCTTTTGACGGGCTGCTCCTTCCTGCTGCCGGAGACACAGACCGACGAGACGGCTGCCCCGACGTTCCCGTCGACGGAGACGATCATTCCGACCGACGAGCCGTTGACCGAGGCGCCGACCGAAGCACCCACCGAAGCGCCGACCGAGCCGGAGGAGGAGCACTCTGAGCTGTACATTCCCGGCGTTTCGGTCGAGGATGTGATTACGTACTTTAACGAGGTCTGCCTCGATGGCGAGTATGTCGATTCCGGCGACCCCACCGTCGTGCAGAAGTGGGTCACGCCGATCTACTATTCGCTGGACGGCGACTGCACCGACGAGGACCTTGCGACGATCGACAAGATGGCGGACATCCTCAACGGCATCTACGGCTTTCCCGGCTTTTACCCCGCCGAGTATGCCGACGCTGCAAATCTGCGCATCCGCTTCCGAAACCAAGATCAACTAATGGAGGAAATGGGATACGTCGTGAACGGTGACCTTTCGGACGGCATTGTGCATTTTTGGTACAACGGCAACAACGAGATGTACGACGAGGACATCGGTATCCGCAACGATGTGGACCAGTATCTGCGCAATTCCGTGATCTTAGAGGAGATTTATAACGGCTTGGGTCCCGTGCAGGACACCACGCTCCGTCCGGACAGCCTCATTTACCAGTATTACGCCGAGCCGCAGGAGCTGACGGACGTTGACCTGCTGCTGCTTCAACTGCTGTACCATCCGTCTGTCGAGTGCGGCATGAATGCCGAGCAATGCGAAGCGGTCATCCGCGAGCTGTATTATTGAGCCTGCGGAAAGCCAAGACGATTGCTCCTATCCCCCCGAATACCGGGCTTCGGTATTCGGGGGATTTTTGGCGCCAAATGGCGAACATACGTTTGAAAATGCGATTTTTTCACGTTTTCTCCAAAAAAAATCCTGTACAAACCATACAAAAGTGGGAAAAAGTGATTGATTTTTCACTGCGGAAATAGTATACTGTTAGCAAAGTGGAGCAAAATGGATGAAAAATGAGCAAAATGGAGCGAGGTGAAGCAAATGTTCGGTCAATACCGCCATTCTTTGGACGCGAAGGGTCGTCTGTTCGTCCCCGCAAAGCTGAAGGAGGAGCTGGGCGACGCGTTTTATATCGCCAAGGCGCCGGACGCCTGCCTCACCGTCTACCCCGAGGCGGAGTGGCGGCGCGTGCTGGAGCACTGCAACGAGCTGCCCGCTTCCAAGGCGCGCGCCATGCGCTTCTTCTTTGCAAACGTGACCAAATGCGAGCCGGACAAGCAGGGGCGCTTTCTTCTGCCCGAGTCCTTCCGCCGCTACGCCGGCATCGAGCAGGAGGTCATCTTCCTCGGTCAGGCGGGTCGGGCGGAGATCTGGTCGGCGGAGCGCTACGAGGCGGAGGAAGCCAAGTACCTTACGCCCGAGGCGATCGCTGCGGCGATGGAGGAGCTGGGCTTCTGATGGAATTCTTTCACAAATCCGTCCTTTTGGACGAGTGCATTGCGGCGCTGAACGTCGCCGAACACCCCGACGGGATTTATGTGGACGGTACGCTCGGCGGTGCGGGACATTCTCTTGAGATCGTCAAACGCCTGACGACCGGACGGCTGATCGGCATTGACCGCGACCGAACGGCGCTGGCGGCGGCGGAGGAACGGCTGAAGCTCTATATGGAGCGGGTGACGCTGGTCCACTCCAATTTTTCCGAGATACGAGCCATTCTGAACGGGCTTTCCCTCTCCGGTGTGGATGGGATGCTCTTTGACCTCGGCGTTTCGTCGCCGCAGCTTGACGACGCCGAACGCGGCTTTTCCTATATGGCGGATGCGCCGCTGGATATGCGCATGGACCGCGATGATGCGCTGACGGCTTACGAGGTCGTTAACGCATGGTCGGGCGACGAGCTGCGCCGCATTTTCTATGAGTACGGCGAGGAGCGCTACGCCCCGCAGGTCGCGGCGGCAATCGTGCGCCGTCGGCAGTCCGCGCCGATTCAAACGACCATGGAGCTTGCGGACGTGATCCGAAGCGCAATGCCCCCGCAGGCGCTGCGCGAAAAGCAGCACCCCGCGAAGCGCTGCTTTCAGGCAATCCGCATTGCCGTCAACGACGAGCTCGGCTCGGTACGGCGGCTGATGGAGGATGCCATCGACTGCCTGAACCCGAAGGGACGGCTGGCGGTGATTACCTTCCATTCCTTGGAGGACCGCATTGTGAAAACGGCGATGCAGGCGGCGGCGAAGGGCTGCACCTGCCCGCCCGACTTTCCGGTCTGCGTCTGCGGCAAAAAACCGCGCGTGACCGTTCTGACCCGAAAGCCCATCGTCTCCGCAGCCGCGGAGCTGACGGATAATCCGCGGGCGAGAAGCGCTAAGCTCCGCGTGGCGGAGAAGCTTTGACCGATTCTTTTTTGAAGGGAGCGCTGCTGTATGGCGCAGCGGGAACAATACCGTACCGACGGCGCGGCGGCATATGATATTTTTGCCGACAGCACGGCGCGGCAGCTCATGCGCAGAACACTCCTGCCCGAGGAGCCGCGGCGGCGTACCGTTAAAAAGGCGCTGCCGCAGCGACGTGTCGGTGCAGTGCGCGTGATCGGCATTGCGCTGACGCTGGGACTGCTGCTGCTTTCGGTGTTCAGCTTTGTGAGCCTCTACGAGGCGCAGACGGTAACGGCGGAGTTGGAGGATACCTATGCGGCGTTGACGGAGGAGGAGAAGGAGCTGACGGCGCTCTATGAGCGCGGAATCGACCTTGACCGCATTGAAGCGCGCGCGGAGAAGCTCGGACTGCATCGGGCGACCGCAGACGAGATTGTGACGGTGTGCATCCCGGGCGGCGATACCACGGAGGTATTCGAGCAGCCGGAGGAAGCGGGCTTTTTTGCAAAGCTCGGGGAGACCGTTCGGGGCGTTTTTCAAAATATCGCGGAATACTTTTCTTGATCCCGAATATATATGTTCATGACAAGGGCGGCGTATCATCCATGCCGCTCTTGTTTTGATACTGATTCTTGATGAAAATATTTCATCAAGAATCCCATGTGCTACGCACACTCGCATCGTGCGAAGGCACGATGCGCCGTTTCATGCATAGTATGAGTTCATTTTGGGAGGCAGACATGAGGCGAAGGGACGTTCCGAAGCGCCCGCGACCGCCGCGCACCGAGACACGGGGCGTTACGGATACCTATATCCGGCGGGGGATCGTGGCAATGATGGCGCTGCTGGGAGTTGCGGCGTTTTTGACCGTGACGGGGCAGCTCGTGCGGCTGATGCTGGTCGAGCATGAATATTACGAGGGCAAGGCAATCCGCAATCAGACCCGCAGCACCTCCGTGACCGCCTCCCGCGGGATAATCTACGACCGCAATATGGAGGTGCTTGCCGCCTCGATGAGCGTGGAGAATATTTTCCTTGACCCCTTGGAGCTGAAGCAGAACGACGTCGATACGGACGCGTTGGCAAAAAAACTGGCGCCGCTGCTGGACCTGTCCGAGGCGTTTATCAAAAAACAGGCGGCGGATACGAGCCTGCGCTATAAAATGCTCAAGCGGCGGCAGGAACGCGGCGTTTGCGATGCGGTGCGGGAGCTGATTGCGGAGGAAAAGCTCATCGGGGTCCATTTGGAGCCGGATTCCATGCGGTACTATCCCAATCACAGTGTTGCCTCGCAGCTTCTCGGCTTTACAAACACGGAAAATGTCGGCTCCGAGGGGCTGGAATCCTACTATAACAAGCTTTTACAGGGCACTGCGGGCGCGGTCATTACCACCAAGGGCAATAACGAGACCGAAATGCTCTATTCCTATGAAAAATATTACCGCGCGTCGGACGGGGAGAGCCTTGTCCTGACGCTGGACTTAACGGTGCAGCGGGCACTGGAAAAGCAGATGCGCGACGCCGTTGACCGCTATGACGTGCTCAACGGCGCGTTCGGCATCGTGATGGATGTCAACAACGGTGACATCCTTGCCATGGCGACGCTCGGCGGTTATGACCCGAACAGCTATCTTGAAATTTTCGACCTGTCGAAAAACGACGAGTTAGAGGAGCTGTATCAGGCGGCGGCTGCCAAGCCCGAGGGAACGCAGGAACGGACGGAGGCGTTTGACGTCTATAATGCGGAGGTCGCGGCGGCGCGGCTGAAGCAGTGGCGCAACCGCTGTGTCTCCGACGGTTACGAGCCCGGCTCGACGTTTAAGGTCATTACGCTGGCTTCGGCGCTCGACAGCGGCGCGGTCACGCTGCAAAACAGCTTTTACTGCCGCGGCGCGGAAAAATTCGAGGGACGTTCGCAGATACTGAACTGCTGGCGGCATCAGGGACACGGCTCGGAGACGACGGCGCAGGCACTGCAAAATTCCTGCAACCTCGCCTTCGCGCACATCGGGCTTCTGACCGGCGGCGATCGGCTTTACGACTACTGCAAGGCGTTCGGTCTGATGGATACGACGGGGATTGACCTGCCCGGCGAGGCAAAGGGACTGTTCCACAGTCGGGAGCATTTGGCGGATAACGCGACCTACGGCACGAGCTATCTGATCTCGACCTCCTTCGGGCAGACGGTGAAGCCGACGCCCGTGCAGGTGGTGCGGGCGGTGTCGGCGGTGGTCAACGGCGGGTATCTGCTCAAGCCGCACGTCGTTTCGCAGGTTCTCGATGCCGACGGTAACGTTCTGGAGCGCTATGACCGCGAGGTCATCCGTCAGGTGATCTCCGAGGATACCTCCGCGACGATGTGCGAGCTGATGGAATCGGTCGTCGCGGTCGGCACGGCGAAAAATGCGCAGGTCGCCGGCTATCGCATCGGCGGCAAGACCGGCACGGCGGAAAAAACCGACCAGCGCGACGCCTCCGGTCAGCTCACCAAGGATAAGATCGTCTCGTTTATCGGCGTTGCGCCGATGGAGTCGCCGCAATATGTCGTGCTGATCGCGCTCGACACGCCGAATCCCGCGACGGGACTGTATATTTCCGGCGGCGTGATGGCGGCTCCGACGGTCGCGGCGGTGTTTGAGGATATTCTGCCCTATCTCGGCGCGGAGCCGGATTACAGTGCGGACGAGATGTACCGCGTGAACGTGACGATGCCCGATGTCGCGGGCATGAGCATTTCCGAGGCGGCAAAGACCCTGAAGGACAGCTCGCTGGACTATCGGACGATCGGCAGCGGCAGCCGTGTGGTCAGCCAGCTTCCGTCGGCGGGGCGTGCGGTGCCGGGGCTTTCTACGGTGCTGCTTTATACCGACGACTCCATGCCGACGGGGACCGTGAAGGTGCCGAATCTTTACGGCAAGACGGCAAAGGAGGTCACGGAGCTGCTCACGCCGCTGGGACTGTATTTGCAGCCGAAGGGCGCGGACAGTACCGCGTGGCACGTTACGGCGACGGCACAGGACCCTGCGCCCGACACCGAGGCGGAGCGCGGAACGACGATCACGGTGCTTTTCACCGATACAAACGATATGGATTAGGAGAACATCATGAAACTGAAGGACCTGCTTGCGGGCGTTGCCGTACTGGAGACAAACGCGCCGTCGGATACAGAGATCACGGGCGTGCGCTATGCGTCAAATCGGGTGCAGACGGGAGAACTGTTTGTCGCCGTGCCCGGGTATGCGACGGACGGACATAAATATATCCCCGATGCGGTGCGACGCGGGGCGGCGGTCATCCTCTGCGAGCGCGATATGCCGACGGGAACGCTGTGGGTGCGCGTCGCCTCGACACGGCAGGCGCTGGCGCAGCTCGGCGCAAATTGGTTCGGGCATCCCGCAGAGTCGATGCAGGTCATTGGTGTGACGGGAACGAACGGCAAGACCTCAGTGACATACCTGCTCAAGGAGCTGCTGGAAAAGGCGATCGGCGCAAAGGTGGGCTTGATCGGCACGATCTGCAACCTCATCGGCAGCGAGGAGCTGCCGACCGAGCGAACGACGCCGGAGAGCTTCGAATTACAGGGAATTTTGGCGAAAATGCGCGACGCGGGCTGCACCCATGTTGTGATGGAGGTGTCGTCCCATGCGCTGTATCTGCACCGCGTGGACGAAATTCCGTTCCGCGTGGGCGCGTTCACGAACCTGACCGAGGACCATTTGGACTTCCACGGCACGATGGAAAACTATCGGCGGGCGAAGGCGATCCTCTTTACCCGCTGTGAAAAGGGCGTGTTCAACACGGACGACCCGACGGCGGAGCAGATGATCCGCGACGCCTCCTGCGAAATCTATACGGTCGGAACGACAGGGCAGCCGACGCTGCTGGGCGAGAAGCTCGAGCTTGCATCCGACCATGCGGCGATGACGCTGCGCGAGGGTGCGGAGGAGGTCCGCCTCCGCGTCGGTATCCCGGGACGGTTTACGGTCAGCAATGCGCTGGTCGCCGTCGGGATTGCGCGGCAGCTCGGAATTCCGCTGAAGACGGCGGCAGCGGCGCTGTCCCAAGCGAAGGGCGTCAAGGGCAGGATCGAGGTCGTGCCGACACCGAATAAGGATTTTACCGTCCTGATCGACTACGCCCACACTCCCGACGGGCTGGAAAACGTGCTCCGCTCCGTCCGCGACTTCTGCAAGGGCAGGCTGATCGTTGTATTCGGCTGCGGCGGCGACCGCGACCGCACGAAGCGCCCGATCATGGGGCACATTGCCGAGCAGCTTGCCGATCTTGTGATCGTGACCTCGGATAACCCGCGGACAGAGGAGCCGATGGCAATTATACGGGATATTTTGGCAGGAATGGAGCACCCGCCGCTGCTGGTGGAGGAAAATCGCCGCCTTGCGATTCGACAAGCCTTGCGTTATGCGCAAAAAAATGATATAGTAGTGCTCGCCGGAAAGGGACATGAGACTTATCAGATCCTCGGTACGGAGAAAACACATCTGGACGAACGCGAGGAGGTCGCCTCGGCTTTATGGGAAAGCAAATGATTACCTTGGAGCAGGCTGCGGCGTGGTGCGGCGGTCGTGTCTCCGAGGAGCATAAGAATATTTCGTTTTTCGGTGCGAATTTCGACACGCGGCTGCTGCAAAAGGGCGAGCTGTTCGTTGCCCTGAAGGGGCAGCGTGACGGGCACGATTTTGCACAGAAGGCGATCGAACTGGGCGCCGCTGCGGTGCTGGCAAGCGAGCCGCTGCCCGAGACGATCCCCGCAATCTATACGGACGATACGCTGCGGGCATTGCAGACGATCGCGGCGGCATGGCGGGAGCACCTGAACTGCAAGGTGATCGGCATTACCGGCAGCGTCGGCAAGACGACGACGAAGGAAATGGTCGCCGCCGTGCTGGGAAAGCGCTTTTGCACCCTGAAAACGGCGCTGAATTACAACAACGACATCGGCGTGCCGATCATGCTGCTGCGCATCACGCCCGAGCACGAGGCGGCGGTGCTGGAGATGGGCATGAACCACTTCGGAGAGCTGTCCGTTCTGACGCGGCTTGCCCGTCCGAATATGGCGCTGATTACGAATGTCGGCACGATGCACATTGAAAACCTCGGCTCCCGCGAGGGAATCCTGCGGGCAAAGCTTGAGATTTTGGAGGGCTTGCAGACGGGCGGTCACGTCCTTTTCTGCGGCGACAACGATCTGCTCTCCCGTGAGGCGGAAAAATACGGGGCGCTGACGTTCGGCTTGAGCGAGGGCTGCACCGTGCGCGGCGGCAATTTGAGCGTCTGCGACGGGCAAACGACCTTTACCGTCACGGCGGGAACGACAGAATTCGACGTGACGCTTCCGCTGCTCGGGGAGCATAATGTGCTCGACGCGTTGGCAGCGGCGGCGGTCGGCTTGGAGCTTGGCGTTACGCCGACGGAGATCGCCGAGGCGCTGCGGGAATTCCGAAACACCGGTCATCGCCAGCGCCGGCTCACGGTCGGCGGCGTCCGAATCATTGACGACTGCTACAATGCGGGTCCCGAGTCCATGCGCGCGGCGCTGAACGTGCTGGCGCAGGAAAAGGGACGTCGTATTGCGGTGCTCGGCGGGATGCTGGAGCTGGGCGCTTACGCACCGCAGGCACATTATGAGGTCGGCGCGTATGCCGTCGGGCGGACGGAGCTGCTGTATGCCTACGGCGACAACAGCGAGCAGTATGTGCGCGGGGCGAAGGAAAACGGACTGACCCGCGCGGAGAAATTCGATACGCACGAGGCGCTGTATGCCGCTCTGCGCAGAGAGCTGCATCCCGAGGATACGGTCCTGCTCAAGGGCAGCCGCGGGATGCACATGGAGCGCGTGCTCGACCTTTTTACCGAAGAAAGCAAAAACGGAGGAATGTAACATGGACACGAACATTTATTGGGTGCTCGGTGCGGTGCTTGCGGGCTTTGTGCTTGCGGTGCTGCTGGGACGCGTGCTGATCCCCGCGCTGCGTGCGCTGAAGGCGGGACAGTCCATCCGTGAGGTCGGTCCGAAATGGCACAACGGCAAGGCGGGAACGCCGACCATGGGCGGTCTGATGTTCATTGCCGCCTCCGCGCTGTGTATCCCGTTCGGCATTTTTGCGCTGAAAAACGGCGAATATTCGCAGCTTTTGGTGCTCGCCCTTGCGCTGATGTTCGGCGCTATCGGCTTCTACGACGACTACATCAAGGTCAAGAAGAAGCGCAACCTCGGCTTGACGGGACTGCAAAAGTTAGTACTGCAGGTCGTTGCGGCGGTGATCTTCCTTCTTGCGATGCACTTCACGGGCGCACTGAAATATGACCTTTACATCCCGTTTGTAACCGAGCCGGTCGCGTCCGTCCCGCCCGTGCTGTATCTTGCAATCGCGATTTTTGCCATTGTCGGCTGCGTCAACGCGGTCAATCTGACCGACGGTATCGACGGGCTTGCCTCCGGCGTGACGATGCCGGTCATGGTGTTCTTTACGCTGGTTGCCGTTTCGATGAAGCGGCTCGGGCTGGCGACCTTCCCCGCGGCGCTGCTGGGCGGCTTGGGCGGCTTCCTGTGCTATAATTTCTACCCCGCCAAGGTATTCATGGGCGACACCGGCTCGCTGTTTTTGGGCGGCGCGGTCGTCGGTATGGCGTTTGCGCTGGATATGCCGCTGGTGCTGCTGTTGGTCGGACTGGTCTACATCATTGAGACGCTCTCCGACATCATTCAGGTGACGTATTTCAAGCTGACGCACGGAAAGCGCGTGTTCAAAATGGCGCCGATCCACCATCATTTTGAAATGTGCGGCTGGTCCGAGAAGAAGATCTGGGTGGTTTTCGTCTCGGTCACGGCGCTGATGTGCGTGCTGGCGTGGTTCGGCGTGAGAAACTGGTTCTGATTATTTTCCAAACGCGAGAGGAGGTCAACCATGCCCCGCGATTTGTCTGTTCGCGCGGGAAATCGCAAGACGACAAAGAGCGATCTCGGCGTAATTGATCTGCCGTACTTTTTTCTGACCCTGCTGCTGGTCGCCGTCGGGCTGATCGTGCTGCTCTCGGCAAGCTATGCTCGGGCGTACCATGTAACGGGGAATTCCGCAAGCTATTTCACAAGCCAGCTCGTGTTTGCACTGATGGGCGTCGCGGCGATGCTGTTTGTCAGCCGCGTGCCCTATGACTGGTACCGAAAATTTTACCGCGTGATCTTTGCGGTCACGGTGCTGCTGCTTGCGGCAGTGCTGCTCGTCGGTACGAACGTCAACGGCGCGACCCGCTGGATCAACCTCGGGTTTACGCAGTTTCAGCCCTCGGAAATCGCAAAATTCTCCCTGATCGTCACGCTTTCGGTCATTATGAGCCGCTGCCGCGACGAGATCAAGTCGCTGCGGGTGTTTTTTCTGTGCGCCGGTTCGCTGGTGCTGATCGCGGTGCTGCTGATTTTGGAGCCGCATTTTTCCGCAACGATCATCATTGCCTCGCTCTGCTTCTGCATGATGGCGGTCGGCGGGGTCAACTGGAAATACCTCGGCTTGGTCATGGCAGTCGGCGGGGCGGGGCTGCTGCTCCTGCTGCTGACGGGCGGCTATACGAGCGAGCGTATCACCGCGTGGCTCGACCCCGAATCGGACCCGCTGGATTCGGGTCTGCAAATTCTGCAATCGGAATACGCCATCGGCTCCGGCGGACTGCTGGGGCTGGGACTGGGCAAGGGGCGGCAGAAGTACCTCTACCTCCCCGAGGAGCACAACGACTATATCTTTGCCATTGCCTGCGAGGAGCTGGGCTTTATCGGCGCGGTGGCGATATTGCTGCTGTTTGCGCTGCTGATCCTGCGCGGGTACTGGATCGCGATCCATGCGCGGGACCGCTTTTCCATGCTGCTCGGCATGGGGCTGACGACGCTGTTGGCGCTTCAGGTGCTGCTGAATGTGGCGGTCGTGACAAATCTTCTGCCCGCAACGGGCATTTCGCTGCCGTTTTTTTCCTCCGGTGGGACGGCGCTTATCATGCAGCTTGCCGAATGCGGCATTGTGCTGAACATTTCCCGTAGCATCTCAAAGAGAACGGGGTAAAGGAGTGAGGACGATGCGGGTCGTTTTTACCTGCGGCGGTACCGGCGGACATATCAATCCCGCGCTGGCGGTCGCGAAAATTCTCCGCGAACGCAAGCCGGACAGCGAAATTCTGTTTGTCGGCGCGGACGACGGCATGGAGACGAAGCTGGTGCCCCGCGAGGGCTTCCGTATCGAAACGGTCACCATCTCCAACTACCTCAGAAGCGTCACGCCCGCCGCGCTGTGGCATAATGCGAAGGCGGTCGTTACCATCCGACGGGCGCTGCGGAGGGCGGACCGCATTATCCGCGAGTTTCAGCCCGATGTGATCCTCGGTACCGGCGGCTATGCCAGCTACCCGATACTGCGCATGGGCGTGAAGAACGGAATCCCGACCGCGCTGCACGAGGCAAACGCCGTTCCCGGCTTGGCGACGCGGCTGGTCTGTGACAGGGTGGATAAGATCCTTGTCAGCTTTGCCGAGAGCAAGAAGGAATATAAGCATCAGGAACGCGTGATTCCGGTCGGGATGCCGGTGCAGGAGGCGTTTATCTTTACCAAGCGCGCCGATGCCCGCCGTGAGCTGGGGCTGGACGATACGCCCCTGATCGTGTCCGCTTGGGGCAGTCTCGGCGCACGGGAGATGAACAAGAAAATCACCCGTTTTATGGAGCTGGAATGTCGGGACAACTGCTTCCGCCACGTCCACGCGACCGGCTCGTTCGGCTGGCGCTGGATGCCGGAATATGTGAGGGAGCACGGCGTCGATCTGGCGGCGCATCCGCTGGTGACGATGCAGGAATATATTTATAATATGCCGACCCTGATGGCGGCGGCGGACCTTATTATCAGCCGCGCGGGGGCGTCTACCCTGAACGAGATCGCGGCGGCGGGAACGCCCTGTATCATCGTCCCGTCTCCGAACGTGACGAACAACCATCAGGAGAAGAACGCGAGAATTTTGGAGGAGCGCGGCGCTGCCGTGGTCATCCGCGAGGAGGACTGCGACGGCGACCGGCTGTACGCGGCGGCAAAGGAGCTGCTGCACGACGACAAACGCCGCGCTGCGATGCGGACGGCGCTGCGGCAGGTCGCGGTGGTCGATTCCGCCGAACGAATTTATCAAATTCTGCTGGAGCTTGCCAAGCAGGGCAGACACTGAAGGAACCGCGGCGGGTGCGCCCGCATAGGATGGGGCAAATTTCCTTTCGGGAGGTTTGCCTATGGGTACTTATCGGATCGTGGGCGGTGCCCCGCTGCACGGAAGCGTACCGATCCACGGCGCAAAGAACAGCGTGCTGCCGATTTTGGCGGCGACGCTGGTGACGGGCGATACCTGCGAGCTGCACAACTGTCCGCAGATCTCGGATGTGGACGACGCACTGGAAATTCTCCGCTGCCTCGGCTGCGAAACGGAGCAGTGCGGCGCGACGATCCGCGTCGATACTGCCGCCGCAACACCGACGGAGCTTCCCGCGGCGCTGATGAAGCGGATGCGGGCGGCAATCATCTTTCTCGGCGCGATGCTGACGCGCTTTTCCCACGCCGCGCTGTACCATCCCGGCGGCTGCCCGCTGGGGGAGCGACCGATCGACCTGCACCTGCGCGGGCTGCGGCTGATGGGCGCGGAGTGCCGATACGACGGCGACGGGCTGTACTGCACGGCTGACGGGCTGCACGGCTGCACGCTTGCCTTGCCGTTTCCGAGCGTCGGCGCAACGGAGAATCTGCTGCTGGCGGCGCTGAGCTGCGAGGGCGAGGTCGTGATCTGCAATGCCGCAAGGGAGCCTGAAATTGCCGATCTGATCGGCTTTTTACGGGCGTGCGGCGCGGAAATTGTCGGGGAAGGGACGTCCGTTCTCCGAATTCGGGGGAAATGCCCCCTGCACGGCGCGACGTACCGCATTTTACCCGACCGCATGGAGGCGGCGACGTACTTAGCGGCGGCTGCCGCAACACGGGGCACGCTGCGGCTGCTCGATGTGCGGACGGCACATTTGGAGGCGGTCCTGCGGGTGCTGCATCGCGGGGGCTGCGCGCTGGAGACGGAGGATAACGCGCTGACGATCCGCTGCCGCGCTCTGTCGGCGGTCAGCCCGATCGTTACCGCGCCCTATGACGGCTTTCCGACCGATGCACAGGCGCCGATGATGGCGGCAATGGCGACGGCGGAGGGCGACAGCGTGTTTGAGGAGACGATTTTTGCCGACCGTTTCCGCCACGTTCCCGCGCTGTGCGCGATGGGAGCGAATATCACGACGGCAAAGCGCTGCGCATTGGTGCGCGGGGTCGAGCGGCTGCACGGTGTGACCGCTGCGGCGACCGATCTGCGCGGCGGGGCGGCGATGGTGATCGCGGCGCTCGGTGCAGAGGGCGAGAGCAGCATTACTGCGACCGAGCATTTGGAACGAGGATATACCGCTTTTGCGCCGAGCCTTCGGGAATGCGGCGCGGAGATCATTCAAGAAGGATAATACGATGGAAAACGAAAGAAGAAAGGAAAATACCGAGCGCGTGCGGCAGCCGTCGGCGGGAAAGCGCAGGACCTCACCCGCCGCCCGTGAAGCACAGCGGCAGAGAGCGGAGCAAAAGGCAGCCGCCCGCCGTCGCGAAAACGGTGAAACGACGCGCCGCCGACCGGAACCGCAGCAGGAGCAGCAGCCCGCAGTACAGCACAACGGCGCGGTACATAGGGAAAAGCGGAATTCCCGCGCGGCGCAGACGGCACAACGCCATCGCGAGGAGCGAAAGGAAAACGCGCGTCTGTCCGAGCTGCGGCAGAAGCAGAAGCGAAAGGCAAAGCAGCGCACGCAGAAGGCAATGCCGGTCGATGTCTGGAAACGACTGGTTATCATGGGCGCGGTCGTGGCGGCGTTGGCGCTGAGTATGATTATTTTCTTCCGCGTACATCATGTCGAGGTGCGCGGTAATGCGTTTTACACGAGCGAGGAGATCAGCGCGGCAACGGCGATCGCGGACGGCGACAACCTGCTGACGCTCTCCCGCGGACAGGTGGCGGGCAGCGTGATGGCGCAGCTTCCCTACATCCGCAGTGTGCAGGTAACGCGCCGCCTGCCGGACACCGTGATCGTGACGGTGATGGAATTCGACACGACCTATGCCGCGCAGGACGCGGCGGGGACGTGGTATCTGATGACCGCGACGGGAAAGCTGACCGAGCAGGTTTCGGAGTCGGCGGCGAAGGAGCATATCCTGATCGAGAATTTGGTGCTCAAGAACCCCGTCGTCGGCGAACAGGCGGTCCCCTCTGCCGAGGAGGGCAAGGAGGACGCGGCAAGACGCAAGCTCGAGACGCTCACCGAGGTGCTGCAGGAGATCGAGGCGGCGGAGCTGGTTCGCGAGATTCGCTCGGTCAACGTCCTGTCCACCTCAAGCATCAGTCTGTGGTACGGCGACCGCTTCCAGGTCGAGCTGGGCGGCAGCAATGAGCTTGCCTATAAGTTGGAGTACCTGAAGGTCATCGTTGCGCAGCAGAAGGATTACGACACGGGCACGATCGACCTCACGCTGAGCAACGGAAACGAGGCTTATGTGATTCCCAATCAGTAAAAATAAGGGAAAAATGTAAATAATTTTGGCAAAAACGAGAAATTCTATTGACCTGCGGGAAATTTCACGGTAAAATAGAAGAGTATAATTCTGCATATAATACACTGTCGTCATTTTCAGTATACATAGGAGGAGATCAATCATGTCCGAAGTTTACGCAGATAAGGTAGTTAATATTAAAGTTATCGGTGTAGGCGGTGCCGGCAACAATGTCGTGAACCGCATGATCGACAGCCGGATCAGCGGCGTCGAATTCATGGTTATCAATACCGACCGCCAAGACCTGAATAAATCCAAGTGCGAGAATAAGCTCCAGATCGGCGAGAAGCTGACCGGCGGCATGGGAGCAGGCTCCAAGCCCGAGATCGGCAAAAAGTCCGCCGAGGAGAGCAGAGCCGCCATTTCCAAGGTCCTCGAGGGGACGGATATGGTCTTTATCACCGCCGGTATGGGCGGCGGCACCGGCACCGGCGCGGCTCCCATCATTGCCGACCTCGCACATGAGGCGGGTATCCTGACCGTCGGCGTCGTGACCAAGCCCTTCCGCTTTGAGGGCGCAAACCGCATGAAGCAGGCGGAGGAGGGTATCCGTGCGCTGTCCGATAAGGTCGATTCGCTCATCATCATCCCGAACGACCGTCTGAAGTACGTCACCGATCAGAAGATCACCTTTGCCAACGCCTTCGGCATTGCCGACGACGTTCTGAAGCAAGCGGTTTCCTCAATCTCCGAGCTGGTCGGCTACTCTGACCGCGTGATCATCAACCTCGACTTTGCGGACGTTTCCTCCATCATGAAGAACGCAGGTCGTGCGCACATGGGTGTCGGCACCGCTTCCGGCCGCGAAAAGGCGGAGCAGGCTGCGATGGCTGCCGTCGCCAGCCCGCTGCTGGAAACGTCTATCAACGGCGCTACGGGCGTTCTGATTAATGTGACCGGCTCTGCCGATCTCGGTCTGGACGACGTGGAGACCGCTGCCAATATCGTTATGGAAGCGGCAAATCCCGAAGCCAACATCATCTTCGGCGCGACTTTCAGCGAGGAATTCGAGGACGAGATGCGCGTGACGGTCATCGCTACCGGTTTCGACGATCAGAAGAAGCCCGAGAGCAAGGGCATTTTCTCGAATGCCGGTGCTTCCCGCAATGCGACCGCGCCCCGCACCGCTGCCGCTCCCGCCTCGGCGCCTGTTGATGCCGCCGCCAATATCGACGACATCGACGAGATCTTCAAGATCTTCAACAAGTAAGAAAGCACTGAATTGCCCGCCGCGTCCCTGCGGCGGGCTTTTTTGCCGCTGACGGCGGAAAGCGGGCTTTACTTTCTTTGACAAAAGTGTTATACTGTTCTGTGGAAATAATACTGATTCTTGATTAAAATATTTAATCAAGAATCCCGTGTGCTACGCACACTCGCATCGTGCGAACGCACGATGCGCCGTCTCATGCAGAATCTGACGCGCCTTTGGCGCTATAAAAAGCCTTTCAAGCTTTTTAACAGATTCTATTATAATTTGCTGCGGCTTTTGGGCAATTATCTGCCCAAAAGCTCGTGGTACATCTGCATATATTCGTTTGCGGGCGCCTTCCAGCTGAAGTCGCACTGCATATCGTGCTTTGCAAGCAGGTTCCACTCGTCGCGGGCATTGTAATACAGCCCGACCGCACGGTCGATCGCGCCGAGGAAGTCGTCGGCATTGTAGCTTTGGAAGGTAAAGCCGCGCCCCTCGCCCGTCTGATTATTGTACGGCGGCACGGTGTCGCGCAGACCGCCCGTGGAGGCGACGATCGGCACCGTTCCGTAGCGCATTGCGATAAGCTGCGACAGTCCGCACGGCTCGGATTTCGACGGCATCAGGTACATGTCCGCGCCCGCATAGACCCGCGAGGCAAACGCGGGGTCGAAGCACAGGTTCACCGAGACACGCCCGGGATACTGCCGCGCCAAAGCGCTCAGGGCGTATTCGTACTGCTTTTCGCCGGTGCCGACAATGACGAGCTGGATCTCCCGCTCCAGCAGGCGCTGGGCGATATAGCACAGCAGGTCAATGCCCTTGTGTCCGGCAAGGCGCGTCACCATGGCAAGGATCGGCGCATCGGTATCCGTCCGCAGTCCCAGCTCCCGACGCAGCGCGAGCTTGTTTTCCCACTTGCCCGCCATCTTTTCGGCGCTGTAGTTGACGGCAAGGGCGGTATCCTTCGACGGGTTGTAGACGTCCGTGTCAATGCCGTTGGTAATGCCCCACAGCCACTTTGAGCGCAGCACGCCGTCCAGCCGATGCGCATAATAGGGGTAGCACAGCTCCTGCGCGTAGGTCTTGGAGACCGTGGTCACGATATCCGCCACCTCAATGGCGCCCTTCATCATGTTGACCGCGCCGTCGAAGTTCAGCTTGCAGCGGTATTCCTCCGGCAGACCGAGTGTGTTGTCGAAGAAGGTCGGGTCCGCCCAGCCCTGATATTCGACGTTGTGGATGGTAAAGACCGTCTTGACCTCGGGGCACCATGAGCCGTACAGTGCGCGGCAGTAGACGATGCCCATTGCCGTCTCCCAGTCGTGGCAGTGTAGGATCTCGGGCTTGAAGTCGATATAATACAGCGCCGCCATGACCGCCTTGGAATAGTAGGCGAAGCGCTCGCCGTCGTCAAAGTCGCCGTAGACCGTGCCGCGTGCGCCGAAGTAGTAGTCGTTGTCGATAAAGTAGATTTGCAGCTTCTTGCGGCGGCTCTTGAGACGGAAAATACCGACGTAGCTCTCGCGCCACGCAAGCTCCATGGAAAACGAGCCGACAAATTCCACCGCCACGTTCGGATTCTGCTTCACCCGTTTATAGTACGGCAGGAACAGCACGACCTCGTTGCCGGGAATATTCGCCAGCGCCTGCGGCAGTGCCTGTGCGACGTCACCGAGACCGCCCGTTTTGACAAACGGAGCCGCTTCGGACGCCATCATTGCGATTTTCATACAATTTCTCCTTTTTTAATGACCAGCGGATGCTCCGACGTACCGCGAAGGCGTGCGCCGGGGTGGACGATGACCTCCTTGTCCAGAATGACACATTCCAGCTCCGCACCCTCGCCGATCTGACAGCCCTGCATCACGATGCAGTCACGCACTGCGGCATTTTTACCCAAACGGACGCCGCGGAACAGGACCGAGTGGATCGCCGTGCCCTCCAGCGTGCAGCCGTCGGCGACAATGCAGTCGTCGATCTGTGACGCGTCGCCGTAATAGGCGGGCACCTCGTCGCGGACCTTTGTATAGATGGTACGGTTCGGGCGACCGAACAGACCGTGGCGCACCTCGGGATTGAGCAGTGCCAAATTGTTGTGGTAGAACTCCGCCGTGCTCTCGTTGAACAGCGCCACGCCCTTGAACTGATAGGCGTTGACCTGCATTCCGGTCTCGGCAAAGCCGTGCATGACAAGGTCGCGCTCAAAGTGATAGCGGTTATGCGCAACCGCCTCCATGACCTCGCGCATCATAAACTCGCGCTTGATGACGAAAATGCCCATCGAGGCGAGGTAGCTCTCGTCGGCGCAGTAGTCCACGGCGATGTCCGTGACCCGCTGCTTATCGTCCACCTTGACGGCAAGGTCGAGCTGCTTGACGCCGTTGCAGATGCCCTTTTTCGCCACGACCGTCACGTCCGCGCCCGAGGCGATGTGCTGCTCGACGACCTCGCGGAAGTCAATGGCGCACAGAACGCCGCTGTCCGCCAGCACGATGTACTCCTCCTGCGAGCTTTCCAAAAAGCGCATTGCGGAATTGAGCGCCTCGAGCTTGCCGCGGTAGGAGCCGTTGTGCCCCATGGCAAAGGGCGTCAGGAATTCCATCCCGCCCTCGCCGAGGTCGAGGTCCCACTCCTGACCGGAGCCGATGTGGTTCATAAGCGACTGATAATTATACTTCGTGATGATACCGATATGGCGAATGGCAGAATTCGTCATGTTCGACAGGGAGAAATCGATCTGACGATAGCGCCCGCCGTAGGGCAGGGACGCCATCGTCCGCTTGTTCGTCAGCTCGCCGAGGGAGCTGTCATAGATATTGGCAAAAATGATACCCATAGTTGACATGGTGATAGCCCTCCCCTTTCTCAGTAGATCTCGCCGGGTTTGATCGTCGTGTTCTGCTCCAGCGTTTTCGCCTTGCCGATAACGCTGATCTGCTTCGGCTCGTCCTCGGCGAAGCTCCCGCCGATCACGCAGCCGCGGCGGAGCACGCAGTCCTCGCCGACGATGGCATGGCGGATGATCGCGCCGCTCTCAATGCGGACGTTCGGCATGATCACGCTGTCCTCCACAAGCGCGCCGTGCTCGACGATACAGCCGGTGGAGATGATGGAATGGCGGATACAGCCGTAAATCTCGCAGCCCTCGGCGATAAAGCTGTTGTAATTCTCCGATTCGGCGGCGATAAAGCTCGACGGCATGGCGTAGTTTCGGGCGTAGATGCGCTTGCCCTTTTCGCCGTAGAGGTTGAAGGCAGGCTCGGTGCCCAGCAGCTCCATGTTCGCCTCCCAAAGGGAATTGATAGTGCCGACATCCTTCCAGTAGCCGTTGAATTCATAGGCATACATCCGATGACCCGCATTGAGCAGCGCGGGAATGACGTTCTTGCCGAAGTCATTTTCGGAGGTCGGGTCCTCCTCGTCGGCGATCAGGAAGCGGCGGAGGATGTCCCACTTGAATATGTAGATGCCCATGGAGGCGTTGGTGCTCTTCGGATGCTTGGGCTTCTCCTCAAATTCGTAGATCGCGCCGTCCTCGCGGGTGTTCATGATACCGAAGCGGCTTGCCTCGGTGAGCGGGACGGTGCGGACGGCGATGGTGCAGTCCGCATTCATCTTCTCGTGGTAGCGCAGCATTGCGGCGTAGTCCATCTTGTAGATGTGGTCGCCGGACAGGATCAGCACATTGTCCGGATCGTAGCGCTCGATGAACGCGATATTCTGATAAATGGCGTTCGCCGTGCCCTTATACCACTCGGATTTTTTGCTGCGGGCATAGGGCGGGAGCACCTGCACGCCGCCGTGGGAGCGGTTGAGGTGCCACGGCTGACCGTTGCCGATGTATTCGTTCAGCTCCAGCGGCTGATACTGGGTCAGGATACCCACCGTATCGATGCCGGAGTTCACGCAGTTGGACAGGGGAAAATCAATGATGCGGTACTTGCCGCCAAAGGGGACGGCAGGCTTTGCGGTGTTTTCCGTCAACACCATCAGACGGCTTCCCTGCCCGCCGGCAAGGAGCATCGCGACACAGCGCTTTTTCTGAAAATTCATGCTCATCTCTCCTTGTTCATATGATAGGGCGGCTCAGTCCGTGCCAGCCCCGACTTTTCTGGGTGCAACCTTGCGTTTATAGAATACCGCGGACATCGGTGCGATGGTAAAGCTGCCGCTGTAGGGCAGACCGTGGAGCGGGGTACGCTGCGCCGTAACGCTCGGCTGCGGAACGCCGCGTCCGCCGAAGCGCTCCTCCTCCGAGCTGAACACGACCTCGTATTCGCCCGCGCGGGGCAGTCCGAGACGGTAATCCTCACGTCTGACCGGGCAGAAATTGTACAGGCAGATCACCTCGCGTCCGCGTCTGTCAATGCGGCGGAAGGCGATAACGCTGTTGTCGCGGTCGTCGGCGGAGATCCATTTGAAGCCGTTCCAGTCCGAATCGTTGTTCCACATACTGCTGTTGTCCAGGTAGAAATGATTCAGCGTTCGGACGTAATCCTGCATCTGACGGTGGCGTTCGTAATCCAGCAGCATCCAGTCAAGCTGCCGGTCATATCTCCATTCGATAAACTGCGCAAATTCGTTGCCCATGAAGCTCAGCTTCTTGCCCGGGTGACCGATGGCGTAGGCGTAAAACACGCGCAGATTGCGGAACTTTTCATCATATTCGCCGGGCATCTTGTTGATGAGCGAGCATTTGCCGTGGACGACCTCGTCGTGCGACAGCGGCAGGATGAAATTCTCCGAATAGGCGTAGGTCATGGAGAAGGTCAGATTGTTGTGGCTGCCCTTGCGCCAGAGCGGGTCGAGCGACATATATTTCAGCATGTCGTTCATCCAGCCCATGTTCCACTTGAACAGGAAGCCCAAGCCGCCGTCGTAGTCGGGCTTGGTCACCATCGGGAAGGCGGTGGATTCCTCCGCCGCTGTGATGGCGTTGCGGCGCACGGAAAAGATCGCGCGGTTGAGCTTGCGCAGGAAGGCGATCGCCTCCAAATTTTCGCGCCCGCCGTATTTGTTCGGGCGGAACTCGCGGCGCCCGTAGTCGAGGTACAGCATCGACGCCACCGCATCCACCCGCAGTCCGTCGATGTGGTACATCTCCAGCCAATAGACCGCGTTGGAGATCAGGAAGGACTGCACCTCTCCCTTGCCGAAATCGAAAATGCGGGTCGTCCAATCGGGGTGCTCGTTCATCATCGGGTCGGACAGCTCATAGCAGCACGAGCCGTCAAATTCATACAGCCCGTTCTCATCCTTCGGGAAATGCGCCGGAACCCAGTCCAGCAGCACGCCGATCCCCGCCTGATGGCAGCGGTCGACAAAGTGCATGAGCTGCTGCGGCTCGCCGTAGCGGAAGGTCGGCGCGTAGTAGCCCGTCACCTGATACCCCCACGAGGGGTCGTAGGGATACTCCGAAAGCGGCATCAGCTCAACGTGCGTGTAGCCCATGTCCTTCAGATACGGCACCAGCTCCTCGGCAAGCTCGTCATAGCGGTAGCACGAGCCGTCGGGCTTGCGCCGCCACGAGCCGAAGTGCATCTCATAAATATTCATCGCGCTGTCCAGCAGCTTGCGCTTTCCCTGCTGACGGCGGTAGGCAGCATCCTTCCACTCGTAGCCCTCCAGCGTGCAGATACGGCTTGAGGTGTCCGGCAGCGCACAGCAGCGGAAGCCGTAGGGGTCGGATTTGTAGACCGTTCCGCCGTTTCGCTTTCGGATGAAGAATTTATAGGCGTTGCCCTCCCTTGCATAGGGAGAAAACGCCTCCCAGACGCCGTACTCCACCGGTTCCATCGGCAGATCGTCCGGATTCCAAAAGTTCCAATCACCGACGACGCTGACGCCCGCGGCATTCGGCGCCCAAACGCGGAAGCTGTAGCCGCTCACGCCGTCACGCTCGGCACGGTGGCACCCCAAATAGGTATACGCCCGCAGCTCGTCGCCGGAGGAAAAGCGTTTCAGGGCATTGTGCAGGTTTTGCTCCATTTTCTCTGTCTGCCTCCTTTGCGCAGTTCGGTTACCAACGGTTTCATTATACCACTTTGCACAAAAAATGCAACTATCTTGAAAGATTTTTCACATTTTTGTTGAATATTCCGCTTAGATTTCGTAATTGCGCCATTTCTTTGTATTGTACGGCGTTTTTCGCGAAAAATATGGGGAAATTTCCCCGCTTTGCGAGAAAATCTTCCGCCCCGTTCCCGATGAATATGCAAAAAATCCGCTACCCGATTGGGTAACGGTTCTTGCGTATAGTGGAGTGGATTTGTGCTGAATTACGCAAAAGCGTTCCAAAGAAAGTTCGCACCAATGCCTCCCCTGTGTAAGGGGGGACGTTTGCGAGCGCCGCCTGTGGCGGATACAGCGAG
>OLSB01000487.1_pt1 | contig 45208 bp, 43 predicted proteins | sample 1672071 | NCBI WGS metagenome assembly OLSB01 (sample SAMEA3136642, study PRJEB25190) | human gut metagenome | biome: human gut; feature: human-associated habitat; material: faeces | place: Austria | collected 2013 | reverse complement strand
CACGCTGTCGGCTGCCGATAACGCATTGACAGGCATCATGCCCAGCGACGGCGGGCAGTCGATCAACGCATAGTCATACTTTCCACGAACATCATCCAGAAAGGTTTTCAGAATGCGTTCCCGGCTCATCGCGTTCACGAGTTCCACTTCTACGCTGGACAGGTCGATGCTGGAGGGAACGAAATCAAGCCCTTCCGGATGGCTCTGTATGTATCCACCTGTTTTATATGGTAGATCATTGATGATACAGTGCATCGCTGCAGACAAGGTGTTTTGTAACTCGTCCGGATTCTCCACACCGAGATATTTTGTGGCGTCCGCCTGTGAATCCGCGTCGATCAGCAGCACGCGCTTGCCCTGCCGGGCCAGCGCCACGCTGAGGGATACCGCTGTTGTTGTTTTTCCCACGCCGCCTTTCTGATTGAATATTGCTATTGCTTTTCCCAAAACAAAACCTCCTTTTTTGCGTCTGGTGCTATTATATAATATTTTTTATTTTATTGCTATATTTATTGCTAAATTTATGTTGTTTACTATAAAAAAGAAGATGTTTCATGTGAAACATCTGTCTTTCTTAGGTAAAATAATCTTAACTTCCAGGAAATCCCCTTTATCCTCCTGAAACCATCTGGCATTTTTTTCCATTTCCTTTACCTGTCCGAATGCCTTACGTATTGTATTAAGGTATATTTTGTAACTTATGTAATTTATCTTGTTTCTCTTTCTTGCGGCTGCCTCCTTTTTTATCAGAAGATCGTCGATGAGTTTTTCTGTCTGCTTTACATTAAGGCTGTTTGCTACTACTCTCTGGGTTATTTTCAGCCTGTCTTCCTCATCATGAAGTTTAAGCAACGCCCTCGCATGCCTCTCTGTAAGATTATTTACTATTATCTTTTCCTGAATGTCCTCTGGCAGTGCCAGAATTCTGATCTTATTTGATATAGTAGACTGCTTCTTGTTAACTTTTTCTGCCACCTCAGTCTGAGTAAGTCCAAAGTCGTCAATAAGTTTTTTATATGCTCTGGCTTCCTCCAGAAAGTTAAGGTCTTCTCTCTGCACATTTTCCACCAGCGCCACCAGTGCAGCCTCCTGCTCTTCCATAGCTCTTACTATAGCAGGAATTTTTTCCAGCCCGGCCATTTTCGCCGCTCTGTATCTTCTCTCTCCTGCTATTATGGTGTATTCCCCGCCTCCGTTCTCTCTTAATATTATAGGCTGCAATACACCATACTCTTTAATGGATCCGCTGAGTTCCTCTATAGCTTCATCATAAAAAACTTTTCTGGGCTGCAGAGGGTTTGCAGCTATTTTGTTTACGGCTATAGAAACTATCTTTCCCTGATCGGCGGGTTCTTGACGAAATCCCGGTATCCCTCTTTTCATTATTTCCATAACACACCTCCCTTGGGAAAATAGTAACATTTCCCGGGATTGCTATGCAAAAAACAATATACGAAAAAATTATCTCAATTGCTATTTTAAAGGTTCTTTCGCCGGAGTTCCCGCTTTTCTCGGATATTTCGACGGGGTCTTGCCTGTCTTTTCAATAATAACAAGCTTGTGTTCTTCTGCTTCTCCGGAAAAAGCAGACGGAACGGTGCGCCGGAATTTTCCTCCCAGTTGCTTTACAGCATTTTCCGCATTTTTAACCTCTGTTTCCGCTTCGGCACCTTTATATGCAATCATGAAACCCCCCTGCCTTACAAAGGGCAGGCAATATTCGCTTAGGGTCGACAGATTTGCTACTGCTCTGGAAAGGCACAAATCGTATTTTTCCCTATGCTCATCTCTGCGGGCGAGATCTTCTGCCCTGGCATGCAGAGTAGTTACGTTTTTTATACCTATCCGGCAGCATAGTTCGTCAATTATTTTCAATCGCTTTTTAAGAGAATCCACCAGCACAAATTCCTTTTCGGGAGAAAGAATTGCCAGGGGAACTCCGGGGAATCCCGCTCCGGTACCCATATCCAGAATTTTATCGGCATCCACGTACTCCTGTATAACGCAGCAGGTGGCAGAATCTACAAAATGCTTTAAAGTAAATTCTTCAGGGTCTGTAATTGCGGTAAGATTTATAAAGCGGTTTTTTTCAAGAATTCCACTGCGGTAGTCTTCAAACATGCGCAATGTTTCATCGTTATAATAAATGTCATTTTTTTCCAGATATTCTGTGAGGCTTCTCAATTTCTGCTCCTTCTCTTTTTTTCAAGATATACAAGAAGTACATTTATATCAGCCGGTGATACTCCTGAAATTCGTGATGCCTGCCCTACGGATTCAGGCCGAAGCTGATTAAGCTTTTGCGCAGCTTCTATCCTCAGTCCTTCCACACCGGCATAATCCATATCCTGCGGCAGCGCTTTGTCTTCCAGTCTTCTGAATCTCTCTATCTGAGTAAGCTGTTTCTGTATGTATCCTTCGTATTTGATCTGCACCTCCAGCTGGGTGACTTCATGATAAGAGAGCTGAGGTCTGCTGTCATTATCTATTTCTGCCAGATCACTGTAAGATATCTGCGGCCTTTTCAAAAGTTCAGCCATGGAAACGCGTCCCTGGACAGGAGAGGTTCCATGATCCTTAAGAAAGTCATTTACTTCCCCCGGTGCAAAAGTGGTCTCTGTAAGTCTTGCAAACTCTTTTTCAACATTTTCTTTTTTACAGAGATATCTTTCATACCTTTCCTGAGAAGCAAGTCCTATTTCATATCCTTTTTCAGTTAGACGCAGATCTGCGTTGTCCTGCCGCAAAACAAGCCTGTATTCGGCTCTGGAAGTCATTATTCTATAAGGTTCATTAGTGCCTTTTGTCACAAGATCATCGATGAGAACGCCGATATAAGCCTCGTTTCTTCCAAGAACAAGCGGCTTTTTGCCTGAAATCTTCAGGGCAGCGTTAATTCCGGCCATGAGACCCTGTGCGGCTGCTTCTTCATATCCGGAACTTCCGTTAAACTGTCCGGCACAGAAAAGGTTTTCGATTTTTCTGCTTTCAAGATTAAGCTTAAGATCCTGAGGATCTATGCAGTCGTACTCTATGGCATATGCCGGCCGCACTATTCTCAGGTTTTCAAGACCCGGGATGGTCTTATAAAAATCTCTCTGCACATCTTCCGGCAGGCTTGAAGACATTCCCTGAATATACATTTCATCTGTATCCAGGCCTTCAGGCTCAATAAAGAGCTGGTGTCTTTCCTTGTCGGCAAATCTGTTGACCTTGTCTTCTATAGAAGGACAGTATCTTGGGCCTATTCCCTCAATCTGCCCTCCGAAAAGTGCTGAGCGATGAAAGTTCTCCCTTATCACCTTATGTGTTTCTTCATTTGTGTAAGTAAGCCAGCAAGACACTTTATTTTCGCCGATTTCATCGTTCATAAAGGAAAAAGGAACAGTTTTTTCGTCCCCTTTCTGCTCCTGCATTTTAGAATAATCCAGGCTGCTTCCCAGACATCTGGCCGGTGTGCCGGTTTTAAATCTGCGCAGCATAATTCCGTTTTTTCTCAGACTGTCAGAAAGCTGTTTTGCAGGTGCCAGGCCATTAGGTCCGCTTTCAAAGGCACTGCTGCCTATGAAAATTTTACCTCCGAGAAATGTTCCTGTAGCAAGAATAACAGCCTCGGCATCATATCTGGTATTGGTCTTTGTTATAACGCCTTTTACTCTTCCTTCCTCAACAATAAGCTCAACAACTTCCCCCTGTTTCATATCAAGGTTTGCGGTGGTTTCTATGGTTTTTTTCATTTCAACATGATACCGGTTTTTATCAGCTTGAGCTCTGAGAGAGTGAACTGCAGGTCCTTTAGCAGTATTAAGCATCTTGCTCTGAAGAAAGGTTTTATCGATGTTTATTCCCATCTCTCCGCCCAGAGCATCTATTTCTCTAACCAGGTGTCCTTTTCCCGTTCCACCTATAGACGGGTTACACGGCATCATGGCAATTGCTTCAAGGTTGATAGAAAACATCAGGGTCTTTTTCCCCATTCGAGCTGATGCCAGCGCCGCTTCACATCCGGCGTGGCCTGCTCCCACAACTATAATATCATATTTATCCATAAATATGTTTTCCATAACAGTCCTCCTATTTTCCAAGGCAGAATCTTTCAAATACCTTGTCAATTATATCAGATGTTGCTGTTTCGCCTATTATTTCACCCATGGCTTCATAACATCTGTTTACGTCAATTTCAATGAATTCAAGAGGTTCTCTTATTCTCACCATTTCAAGGGCATCTTCAAGGCATTTTTTACCTTCTTCAAGAAGATTTTTGTGACGCACATTTGTAACAAGGAGATTTTCTCCTTGGGACACCTGCCCTCCGTATACCATGTTTTCTATTTCATCTTCAAGCCTGGAAATTCCGTCTCCCTGTGTAACCGAACTTTCTATTACAACAGCTCCGGGAATTTTCATATGGATTTCATCCTTGTGTACTTCTGATCCCTTGTCCTGCTTATTAAGAAGAACTATCACTTTCCTGTCTCCTGTGTGCCGGATTATTTCAAAATCCTCTTCTTCAAGAGCAGAACTTGCATCTATCATCAATATAACAAGGTCAGAGTTATTAAAAGCTTCTTTGCTTTTTTCAATTCCTATCTGTTCAATAAGATCATCTGTAGAATGTATGCCTGCAGTATCTGTCAGAACCACAGGTATGTTTCTTACAGATATGCTTTCTTCTATTGTATCCCTGGTAGTCCCCGGTATATCCGTTACAATGGCCCTGTTCTGTCCTATGAGCGCATTCATGAGGGATGATTTTCCTACATTGGGTTTCCCGACTATTGAAACCCTTAATCCCTCTCTTATGATTCTGCCTGTGTCAGCAGTATCCAGAAGCTTTTTTATATTTCTTTCCACAGAATAAATGTCGGCTTCCAGTTTTTCATATGTCATCTCTTCAATATCTTCATCAGGATAATCTATGTTGACAGTAAGGTTTACAAGAATGTCCACAAGATTCTCCCGTATTTTTCTTATTCTGTCAGAGAATACTCCTTCAAGCTGATTCATAGCCACATCAAAAGTTCTGTCGGTTTTAGCCTTTATAAGATCTATAACCGCTTCTGCCTGTGACAGATCCAGCCTTCCGTTAAGAAATGCTCTTTTTGTAAACTCGCCTCTTTCTGCAAGACGCGCACCGTTTTTAAGAGCCAGTTCAAGGATTTTCCTTAAGGAGACGCTGCTGCCGTGGCATTGTATTTCCACCACATCTTCAGCAGTATAAGAGTGAGGTCCTTTCATGTAAACAGACATAACCTCATCTATTATCTTTCCGTTTTCAGGATTTATGATATGACCGTAGGAAAGCATGCGGTTTTTTATGCTTTTTGATGCAGGTTCAAATATTTTTTTCAGTATATCAAGAGCCTTTTCCCCGCTGATTCTGACTATTCCTATTCCGCCTTCTCCAGCTGCCGTTGCAATAGCAGCAATGGTATCTTCTCTCATTTTTCTTTCCTTTTTCCTTTAAAAAAGGCCGCCTTTTCGGGCAGCCTTTAATTTATTTCAGCTCAATGACAACCCTTCTGTATGGGTCCTGTCCCTCGCTTCTTGTAACCACCTTCGGATGGTCATGAAGTGCCGCATGAATAACCTTTCTTTCATACGGATTCATAGGTTCAAGCTTAACGCTTCTCTTGGTTTTTACAACTTTATTTGCAAGTCTGTTTGCAAGAGCTTCCAGAGTTTTTTCTCTTTTTGCTCTGTAATTTTCAGCGTCAACCACTACTCTGGTATACTCATCACTTTCTTTATTTGCAACAAGGCTTGTTAAGTACTGAATTGCATCCAAAGTTTGTCCGCGCTTACCTATAATGGTTCCGGAGTCTTTTCCCTGAATATCCAGGTAAAGAGAATTTTCACCCTTTTTTGCTGTAATATCAAGGTCGAGACCCATTTCTTTTATTACTTCTTTAAGAAATCTCAGTGCTTCATGATCCTCACAAGGAACCAAGTTTTCTTCCTTTACTTCAATTTCTTTTTTTATCTCTTCTTTTTTAGGTGTCGCTGTTTTTTGAGTCTGTGCCTTTTCAGCTTTTTCGACAGTCTTTTTTTCTTTTTTTTCAGGCTCTTTTACTTCCTGAGTTTTTTTCTTTTCAACCCTTACCAGGGCCAGTTTTGATCCGATTCCGAAAAAGCCTCTTGAAGGTTCCTCTAAAACAGTAACATCAACTTCATCAATTGTGAGTTTAAGATCTGCCAGAGCCAGTTCAACGGCTGTGTCAATATCTGTTCCCCATTTTTCAGAAAAATCCATTGACATGTTTTAATTTTCCTCCAATGCAAGTTATGCTTTCGCTGCCTTTTTCTTTTTCTTATGTTTTTCTTCTTCAAGCGCTTTCTTTTTCATTCTCGCAAAGCGGATATTGTAGAATATCTGCATAATCTGGCTTCCTGACCAATAAAGAGCCAGTCCTGCCGGATAGCTTCTTGCCATGAGCAATATCATTACAGGGAAGATATACTTCATCATTTTATTCATTACCTGCATCTGATCAGCATTGGCACCTGCCTGAGTCGTCTGCGAAAAATAGTAAGCAATGAATGTAGCCACACCTGAAATAATAGGAAGTATCCACTTGTCAGGCTGAGCCAAATCCTGAATCCAAAGGAAGGATTCATGGACTGCAAATAACATCTGGTCAGATCCTATGTAATTCATAGGATTTCTGAACAGTGAAAACAATCCCATGATGACCAGCATCTGTACAATCATAGGCAGGCATCCGCCATACATGCTTCCGCCTTCTTCCTTGTACAGTTCGGCCATTTTTTCATTCATAAGCTGTTTGTCCTTGGCATATTTCTGCTGGATTTCATTTATCTTCGGCTGCATTTTGCTCATATTCATAGTTGCTTTTATCTGTTTTGCGTATACAGGATAAAGAGCCAGCTTGATTATGACGGTCAATACAAGTACAGCAATACCGTAGCTGCCGATAAAATCATACAGCCATGTAAGTAAATATCCCAATGGACTTGCCAATAATCTCATATTCGACTTCCTCCATTATTTTAAAGGGTCATATCCTCCGGGATTCCATGGGTGACACTTTAAAATTCGTTTAATTCCCAAATAACTACCCTTAAAAACTCCATATTTTTCCAATGCCTGGATAAAATAAGTCGAACAGGTAGGATAAAACCGGCATGTTCTAGGAAGTAGAGGTGAAATAAATTTCTGATAAAATCTTATTATGTAAATAAGAATTTTACTGAAGAATCTGCTTATATATTTCATTTTTCCCTGATCACTCCGGTCCTTTTAAATGCAGACAGAAGAGATTTTTCAACTTCTGCACATTTTTTGCCGCAAATAGTGTTTCTGGCGATTATAATAAAATCGTATCCTTCAGGCAACATGTATGAAATAGCTCTGTAGCTTTCTTTCATAAGGCGTTTTGCTCTGTTTCTTTTCACACTGTTTCCGACTTTCTTGCTTGCCAAAAAGCCTGTTCTGTTATAAGGCAGTCCGTTTTCCCTTAAAAAGAGAACCAGATATCTGTCTCCGACAGACCTGCCTTTTTTATAGATAGCATTAAAGTCGCTATTCTTTCTCAAAACATTATTTTTCAGCATTTTTTTACCTTTGAACTGAAGAATAATTAAGCAGTGAGTTTCTTTCTGCCCTTAGCTCTTCTTCTCTTTAAAACGTTTCTGCCGTTTTTAGTGCTCATTCTCTTTCTGAAGCCATGTTCTTTCATTCTCTGTCTTTTTTTAGGCTGATAAGTCTGTTTCATTTTTAAAGTTCTCCTTTCTGAAATTGAGTTGTGTAAATCTAAATTCCAATTATACACATATGCTTTGATATTATAAACGAAAAATGTTTAAATGTCAATGTATTTAAGTTTCAGATACAGTTTAATTAAATCAGATAACATATGGGTAAACTTTTTAATCGCGTCCACCCTTAAAACGGGTGGTTTATTGTCTCGAACGCTTTGCGTTCTTGACGGGGCTCATAGCTCCACAAATAATTTTATCCACACTATGTGGATAACTCTATTGATTATTTATTTTACAATATATAAAATTCATGCTTGCCTGTGGATAACTTTTTATATAGAATATACCTGTAATAAGTTCAAAGTAAAAAAGAAGGTTTTTTATGGATTACAATAAGATTTGGGAAGAAGTCCTTGAAAAAATAAAAGATATAACAACACAGATAAGCTTTGAAACCTGGTTTTTACCTCTTAAAATAAGAAAAATAGATGAAAATCTCAACATCGTCTACATAGAGGTAGGATCGGATAACAGAAGCGAGTTTATAATAACCACAATTAAGAACCGCTATCTTCCGACTCTGGAAAGCGCCTTTAAATCTGTACTTAAAGACGATTATCGTGTTGTACTAAAAGATTCAAATCAGTATGCATCAGAAGAAATCAAAAATGAACCTCAAAAGATAAAACCGGTAAACTCTACTCTTAATAAAGAAAAGATTTTTAACCCAAAGTTCAATTTTGATAATTTTGTAGTGGGAAACAGTAATAAATATGCACATGCTGCTGCTCTGGCTGTTGCCGAATCTCCTTCCGAAGCATATAATCCTCTTTTCATATATGGAGGATCAGGACTTGGAAAAACTCATCTTATGCATGCTATAGGAATTCATCTTCTGGAAAATAATCCGGATATGAATGTGCTTTACGTTTCTTCCGAAATGTTTACAACCGAACTTATAAAAGCACTTAATAATAAAAATATGAACGAATTTAAAGCAAAATACAGGAAAACCGATGTTCTTCTTATAGATGATATACAGTTTCTTGAAGGAAAAGAAGCAACTCAGGAAGAATTTTTCCATACTTTCAATGCTTTATATGATTTAAATAAACAGATAATAATATCCAGCGACAGAGCACCTAATAAACTTGTAAACCTTGAGGAAAGACTACGCTCACGCTTTCAGTGGAATCTCATTGCAGATATTCAGCCGGCAGATTATGAAACAAGGGTGGCGATACTTGTAAAAAAAGCTGAAAACATGGGTATTGATATTTATAATAATCCTGAGGTGTATGATGTAATATGTATGATTGCAGAAAAAATCAAGGATAATATAAGGGAACTTGAAGGAGCTTTAATAAGAGTAGTTTCATTTTCTCAACTTCTTAATGAAAAGCTGGATAAAAATTTTGCAAAAAAAACACTTAAAGATGTTTTTATAAATATGGAAAACACCATAACACCTGAAAAAATAAAAAAAACAGTATGTAAACACTATGGAATAAAATTGTCTGATATGGAATCTTCAAAAAAGACAAATAATATAGCATTTCCAAGGCAGGTGGCAATGTATCTTATAAGAGAGATGACCGATGCATCTCTTCCTAAGATAGGACAGTTTTTCGGAGGAAAGCATTATACTACGGTTCTTTATGCATGTGAGAAAATAGAGGAAGAACAAAAAGTTGATCCTAATCTGAGAAATATAATTGAAGAAATAAGAGAAGAAATAAAAGAGTAAAGTTTTCATAAAAATTAAAAAAGCAGAGAAAATTTTAAAAAAATTATTTACATTTCGTGAAAAAAGTAGTATAATATCTTTTCCACATATCAAAAATAATAATTTTTATTAGAATTTTAACAACTGAAAAAGTTATCCACATATTTCACAACACCAACTACTACTATTACTACCAAATAATATAAATAATAAATAAAACGGAGGTACAATATGAAATTCTCATGCAGCCAGCAGACACTGACAAAAGCACTTAATATAGTATCAAAGGCGGTTACCATAAGAACAACAATTCCTGTACTTAAAGGAATACTTTTAAAAGTAGACCAGCAGGGAATTCTTACAATGTCTGCATCAGATCTTGATTTGAGTATTGAAAAAAAGATAAAGGTTGAAAATTCATCTCCGGGAGAAATAGTGGTTCTTTCAAAATTATTCGGAGATATAATAAGAAAACTTCCTGATGAAGGTATTACAATAGAAGAATCTGACGGAAAGGTCAATATAAAATGTTCCAATTCCGAATTTAATATAATAGGTCTCGCTGCCGATGAATTTCCGAATATAAATCCAAATGATGAAGATTCAGAAGAGCTTGTATTTAACAAAGAAATATTAAAGGACATGATAAGAAAGACTTCATTTGCCGCAAGTATAGATGAAAATAAAGGTGTAATGACAGGAGTTCTTGTTGAAATGGAAGAAAACAGTCTGAATATGATTGCAATAGACGGATTCAGAATGGCTGTTTCAAGGGAACGGATGAAAAACAAGAAAAAAGAAAATATTGTAATACCTGCAAAGATATTAAATGAGATAAGCAGAATTATTTCTGAGACCGAAACAGAAAATGAAGATGTAAAAGTTCTCCTAAGTAAAAAGAAAGCAGTTTTTTCAATGGAGAATACCAAAGTTGTCGTAAGACTGCTTGAAGGAGAATTCATGAATTACAGAAGAATAATACCTTCAGATAATACTTGCAGAGTTGTTCTTAACAGAAACGATTTCCTTGACGGAGTTGAAAGAGCATCACTGCTTGCAAAAGTAGGAAAAAATAATCTTGTAAGGCTTGAGATTAAAGACGGCAGCATAGAAATAACTTCCAAATCAGAAGAAGGAAATGTAAAAGAATATATTATTGTTTCAAAAGAAGGAAATGATCTTACAATAGGATTTAATTCGAAATATCTTATAGACGTGCTTAAAGTTATAGATGATGAAAATATAGTATTATTATTCAATACAAGTGTAAGTCCTTGTCTTGTGAAACCTGTTTCAGGAGATAATTTTGAATATCTGATATTACCTGTAAGAATAAGTCAATAAGGGAAGGTAAGTGACCGAAGTATGAAGGTACTGATTTGTGATGATAATGAAATGTGTGCAAAAATGTTCGAAGTGCAGATTTTAGAAATTGCAAACAGAAACAATATTGAAATAAATACGGAAACGGTAAATTCAGGAAACCAGCTTTTATTCTTTATTGAGACGAAATATTCAGATGTTGATCTTATAATGATGGATCAGCACATGCCTGGATTAAGCGGGATAGAAACAGCAAAAGAAATAAGAAAATTAAATATTCCTGCGGATATAATATTCTATTCTGCAGATGAGACACAGGCAGTAAATGCATATGATGTTGATGCTTTGCATTATATTGTAAAAGGAAAAACCAGCATGGAAAAAATAGAAGAAATTTTTATAAAAGCCATGCGAAAACATGAAGAAAGAAAAAAACAGACTTTATCTCTATATTATGCCGGCGTAAGAAAAAACATACTTATAGAAGATATATTATATTTTTCTGTAAGCAACAGAATAGTAAATGTAATATATTATGAAAAGGGACAACAGAAAGTTTTTGAATTCTACTCTTCATTATCAAAATTGAGTGAAAAACTTGATGATAAAGAATTTATGAGAATTCACAGTTCTTATATAGTATCAAGAAAATATGTAACGAGTATAAATACAAGAAGAGTAGAGATGATTAACGGAGATATAATTCCGGTAGGAAAAACATACAGAGAAAAAATAAATATATAACAGTGAGGTAATTACAACGAGTTTTTGGGTATTTACAACAATTTTCGATACATTTGTTAACCACATATGTATTATATGAGATGTTGTAAGAATGTGAAATTAAAAATGTGAGGTGAATTTTTAATGAAACTGGAAACCCAGAAACAGATTGGTGAAAATCTGAAAATTTTAAGGACAAGCAATTGCATGAGTCAGTCGGAAATTGCTGATATTGCAGGAGTAAGCCGTGCACTTTATGCCGGATATGAACTTGGAAAAAGAACGCCTGATGCAGAAGTATTGTTCTTAATTTCCAACAGATTTGAAATTAATATAGGTATTTTTTTTGAATGTGATCGGTACAGACTTCTTGGATACCTTTCGAATAAAGAAGTATATGACGATGAGTTATCAAAACTGGTTGCAAATTATAAAAAAATGTCAGCCTTTGCAAAAGGAATGCTTCTTGAAAAAGCACAGGGTCTTATGGAATGGGATAAAAGTATCGCCATGAACAGAAAAGCTCTTGAAGAAAGGCGGGCGATGTAAATTCACATTATCTAAGGAAAATAAATGTACATAAAAGAAATCGAACTGAAAAATTTCAGAAATTATGATGATTTACATCTTTGTTTTGACAAGCATGTTAATTTTATCATAGGTAATAATGCCCAAGGGAAGACTAATCTTCTGGAGGGCATTTTTATGTCTTCAATAGGAAAATCCTTCAGAACATCCAAAGACAGTGAGATGATAGGATTTAATAAGGATTTCTTTAAAATAAAGGTTAGTGCTCAAAGAGAATATTTTCAGACAGAAATTGAAATTGTCCTAAAAAAAGACCAGGGAAAATTTATAAAAGTTGACGGAGTAAATATAAACAAAACATCTGATCTTCTTGAAAAAATATATATAGTTATCTTTTCTCCGGAGGATTTAAAGATAGTTAAAGATGATCCTGAAAAAAGAAGAAAATTTATTGACAGGGAACTATGCCTTATAAAGCCTTCATATTATGACAGCCTTGGAAATTACAAGAAAGTCCTTATTCAGAGAAATTCATACCTTAAGGAAAAAACTGTGGATAACTCCGTTCTTGATATATGGGATATGCAGCTGGCAAAATACGGTGCAAAAATTATTTCAATGAGAGATGATTTTATAAAAAAAATAAACATATTAAGCAGCCGGATTCACAGCAGCATAACTCAAGGAAAAGAAAATCTTATAGTTGAATATGATCCCAATGTAAAGCCATCTGAAAAAACAGAAAAAAATCTGTATAATGAACTTAAAAATTCTGTTGAAAATGATTTAAGATTAAGAACAACAACAAAAGGTCCTCACAGAGATGATATGCAATTTTTTATTGACGGGATTAATGTGAGAAATTTCGGATCTCAGGGACAACAGAGAACAGCGGCTCTTTCACTAAAACTGGCAGAACTTGATCTTATAAAAGAAGAAACAGGAGAAAATGCAATACTTCTTCTTGATGATGTAATGAGTGAACTTGATTCCGGACGTCAGGAATTTCTTGTAAAAACCCTTAAAGATGTGCAGTTATTCATAACATCTACAGAGATAGCGGAAAACCTAAGTTCATCTGCTGAAAAAGGAAAAATTTACATAGTAAAAGAAGGTTTAATAAGCTCTGAAAAATAATACGCCTTAAAGAATATACCCGTGTTGTTTTTTAGGGCTTTTTCGGTTAAAAAATCGGTTTTAAGACAGATAAAAAATAAAAATAGTGAAAAGAGCCCATAATGTATAATTATATTGAAAAAACCCCTAAATTATGGTATAATTTCATTTATTGAAAATTTATAAGAAAAGGTGAAAATATGAGCTTAGAAGAAAAGACAACCGGCAAGTATGATGCGGCGCAGATACAGGTTCTTGAAGGACTGGAAGCCGTTAGAAAAAGACCCGGTATGTATATAGGCAGTACGGGTTCAAGAGGTCTGCACCACCTGGTATATGAAATTGTGGATAACAGTGTGGATGAAGCTCTTGCGGGATATTGCAAGACTATTAAAGTTACTATATGTAAGGATAATTCCATTATCGTGGAAGACGACGGAAGAGGAATGCCTGTTGATAAACACCCAAAGATGGGAATACCGGCAGTTGAAGTAATTCATACGGTACTTCATGCAGGCGGTAAATTCGGAGGCGGAGGATATAAAGTTTCCGGAGGCCTTCATGGCGTAGGTGCGTCTGTTGTAAATGCTCTATCAACTCATATGGAAGTTGAAATCAAGAGAAACGGAAAAATATACAGACAATGCTACGAAAGAGGAAAAACAGTAACACCTCTTGAAATTATCGGAGAATCAAAAAAAACGGGATCAAAAACGTCTTTCTGGCCGGATCCTGAAATTTTCGAAACGACAGTCTTTGATTTTGATACGCTTCAGCACAGACTCCGTGAAATGGCTTTTCTCAACAAGGGAATAAAGATTATCTTTAAAGATGAGAGAGAAGGACAAAAAAGAAACGAAACATTCCATTACGAAGGTGGAATAAGAGAATTTGTAAAATTCCAGAATCAGAACAAGGATGCAGTGCATCCGGATATAATATATTTTGAAGTGGCTAAAGAAAACTGCGAAGTTGAAGTTGCAATGCAGTATACTGAAAATTATAATGAGCTGGTTATGGGTTATGCAAACAATATAAATACCACAGACGGCGGTACGCATATCGTCGGATTTAAGAGCGCCCTTACAAGAACTTTAAATGATTATGGAAAAAAAGCAAAAATATTAAAGGAAAATGATTCCTTAAGCGGAGAAGACGTGAGGGAAGGTCTTACCGCAATAGTTTCTGTAAAGCTCGAAGAACCGCAGTTTGAGGGACAGACAAAAGCAAAGCTTGGAAATCCGGACATGAGAGGCTTTGTTGAAACCACAACCAATGAGAATCTCACAGCCTTCCTTGAAGAAAATCCTGCCCAGGCAAAAGTAATAATTGAAAAATGTATAAAAGCTGCCCGGGCAAGGGAAGCAGCAAGAAAAGCAAGAGATCTTACGAGAAGAAAAGGAGCTCTGGACAGCTTTTCACTTCCGGGTAAGCTGGCAGACTGTTCCGATAAAGATCCTTCAGTATGTGAAATATTCCTGGTCGAAGGTGATTCCGCCGGAGGAAGTGCCAAGGATGGCAGGGACAGAAAGCGCCAGGCTATATTGCCTTTAAGAGGTAAAATACTCAATGTAGAAAAGGCAAGGCTTGATAAGATATTAAATTCAGAAGAAATAAAGAATATGATAACTGCTTTCGGATGCGGAATCGGTGATGATTTTAACATTGACAAGCTCAGATACCACAAGATAATAATAATGACCGATGCTGACGTGGACGGAGCACATATAAGGACGCTTCTCCTTACTTTCTTCTATAGATATATGACTCCTCTCATTGAGGGAGGATATGTTTATGCTGCCCAGCCGCCGCTTTATCAGGTGAAGAAAGGAAAAGACGTTTATTACACATATAGTGAGCCGGAGCAGGCAAAGCTTATGGAATCACTTGAAGGTAAACCGGGTAAAGCTGACATACAGCGCTACAAAGGATTAGGTGAAATGGACGCAGAGCAGCTTTGGGATACCACCATGGACTATAATCACAGAACACTTATACAGATAACCATTGAAGACAGCGCAGAAGCAGATCAGACTTTCTCTACTCTTATGGGAGATAAAGTTCCTCCGAGAAAGAAATTTATCGAGGATCATGCGCATTACGCAAATCTTGACATCTAAGGAAAGGAGGCTGAAAGATGACAACATTTTTAGAAGATCAGAAACTGATCCAGCATGAGATCAACAAAGAAATGAAGGATTCTTATATCGACTATGCCATGAGTGTAATCGTAGGCCGTGCCCTCCCTGATGTCAGAGATGGACTTAAGCCTGTACACAGGAGAATCCTTTACGGAATGAGCGGACTTGGAGTTACACCTGACAAGCCGCACAAAAAATCCGCACGTATTGTCGGCGAAGTAATGGGTAAATACCATCCTCACGGCGACAGTTCAATATATGATGCCATGGTAAGACTGGCACAGCCTTTCAATATCAGATATACGCTGGTGGATGGGCACGGAAACTTCGGATCCGTTGATGGAGACGGCGCTGCTGCAATGCGTTATACCGAAGCAAGAATGACGCCTCTGGCACTGCAGATGCTGAGAGATATAGAAAAAGAAACAGTAGATTTTGTGCCTAATTTTGACGGAGAAGAAAAAGAACCTACAGTTCTCCCTTCCCGATTCCCTAACCTTCTTGTGAACGGATCCAACGGTATAGCCGTAGGTATGGCTACGTCAATTCCGCCTCACAACCTATGCGAGGTTATAGATGCTGCCGTAAAACTCATAGACGAACCTGACTCAACCGTTGAGGACCTTATAAAGATAGTAAAAGGCCCTGATTTTCCGACGGGCGCAACCATAATGGGCAAATCGTCAATCAGAGATGCATACAGAACGGGACAGGGAAAAGTTGTTGTGAGAGCTGTGACTGAAATTGAAGAAACATCTCACGGCAAGCAGCAGATTGTGGTTACAGAAATTCCCTATCAGGTAAACAAAGCACGGCTCATAGAAAAAATCGCAGACCTTGTAAGAGATAAAAGAATTGAAGGCATAACAGCCATAAGAGACGAGTCCAGCCGCAAGGGAATGCGTATTGTAATAGAGTTAAAGAGAGACACCAACGCTAATATAGTGCTTAACAGGCTTTTCAAGCACACGCAGCTTCAGGACAGCTTTTCTGTAATAATGCTGGCACTGGTAGACGGAAGACCTAGGATTCTGAATCTTCGAGAAATAATCAGTGAATATCTCAAGCACCAGAAGGACGTTGTAACCAGAAGAACCATTTTCGACAAGAAAAAGGCAGAGGCAAGAGCTCATATTCTGGAAGGTTATCTCATTGCTCTGGACAACATCGACGAGATAATAAAGATAATAAGAAGCAGCTATAACGATGCCAAGGAAAAACTTATGGCGAGATTCAATCTCTCTGATATTCAGGCACAGGCTATTCTGGATATGCAGCTGCGCAGACTGCAGGGATTGGAAAAAGAAAAGATAGAAAATGAATATCAAGAGCTTCTTAAAAAAATAGCCTATTATGCAGAACTGCTTGCTGACGAACATAAGCTTATGGGGGTAATAAAGGATGAGCTTATGGAGATAAAAGACAAGTGGGGCGACAAGAGAAAAACCAAGATTAAAGCCGATGCAAAAGAAATAGATGAAGAAGATCTCATAGAAGAAGAAGATGTATGTATTACTCTCACGCATCTTGGATATGTGAAAAGAGTTCCGGTAGACACATACAGAGCCCAGAGAAGGGGCGGAAAAGGAATAACCGGCCTTACAACCAGAGAGAATGACTTTGTAAAGAATATGATAATGACATCTACACACGATTATCTCATGTTCTTTACTAATACAGGAAAAGCTCACAGAATAAAGGCTTACGAGATCCCTGAAGCAGCAAGAACTGCCAAAGGAACACCTGTTGTCAATTTCCTTAATCTTCTCCAGAAAGAAAGAGTTACGGCAGTTATTCCTATCAAGGAATTTGCTGAGGATAAATTCCTCATTGGAGTTACAAAAGACGGCATAATTAAAAAGACGGCACTTGCCAATTTTGACACCAATCGTAAGACCGGCCTGATTGCCATGAACCTAAAAGAAGGTGACGAGCTGATAGGAATAAAACAGACCACTGGTAACAACAATGTTATAATAGTCACAAAACATGGAAAATGCATCTGCTTCTCTGAAAAGGACGTAAGGCCTATGGGAAGAATTGCCGGAGGAGTGAGAGCTATCAAACTCGAAAAGGATGACGAAGTAGTATCCATGGAACTGGTTGAACCGGGACAGGAACTGCTGGTGGTTACCGGCAAAGGCTACGGAAAGAGAACAAAGGTCGAGGAATATAAGATTCAGGTAAGAGGCGGTAAAGGACTTCTGACATATGATAAGGCCAAGTTCAAGAAAACCGGAGAGCTTGTAGGTGCCATGGTTGTTGACGATGATGACGATGTAATGCTTATAAATTCAGATGGTATAATCATAAGAATGAGCGCCGGCGAAATTTCAAGACTGGGAAGAGCAACTCAGGGCGTGAAAATAATGAATGTCGCTGATGATGTTAATATTATTGCTCTGGCCAAGGTTGCCCGTGAAGAAGATCTTGAGAAGGAAATCAATGATGATGCAGCAGATGACGGCCAGCAGCTTGAACTAAAGTAGGGACGCAATTGATAAATAACAATAACAAAAAAAAGAAGGAGGCCCAAAAATGTCAGACAAATTAACTTTTGTCATTCCGGGCAAACCGCAATATATAACCATTGCCAGGCTGGCAGCAGCCTGCGCGGCAGACAGTGCAGGATTTAATGTTGAAGAAATAGAAGATATAAAAAATGCTGTAGGTGAAGCGTGCAAAAATATAAGCTGTCACGGTTCGGAAGGATTTGCTGAAAAATATCAGGTTGAGTGCCTGGTAGAAGAAGGCAAAATTGAAATATTTGTAACAGATATAAGTGACAGCCACAAGCTCCAAAAACTTGAAAAACCATGCCTGGATTGCCCTAACGAAGGAGATCTGGGGCTCTATGTTATCAAGTCTCTTATGAGCAGTGTGGAACTTATTGAGAAGTCTGATTGTAAAAAGGCTATTAAAATGACAAAGGCAAAACAGAAATGAATTCAGAATTATTCAACCGGTACGCAGAAAATCCGACTATAGAACTCAGAAATCAGATTGTGGAAGAAAATCTGTATATGGTTGATATCCTCATCAGAAAATACCTGGGCAAAGGCGTCGATTATGATGATCTTTATCAGGTTGGAGCCTTGGCCCTGGTGTCTGCAGTGGAGCGTTTTGATGTATCAAAAGGATTTGAATTCAAGAGCTTTGCTACCCCCACTATACTGGGGGAAATAAAGAAATACTTCCGAGACAAGCAATGGAGCCTTAAAGTGCCCCGCAGGCTTAAAGAAATCGCTTCGAAAGTTCAGGAAGTAAAAAACGAACTGAGCATAACCCTTGGAAGAGCTCCGGACATACACGAAATAGCAAAAGCTACCGGATACAGCACCGAACAGGTTATGCAGGCTCTTGAAAGTTCCAAGGCTTATGGTACATATTCTCTGGACAGCACTACCATGAATCCGGGAGAGGAAAGCGAGGACAATCCGCTTGAGCGCTATATCGGATTTGAAGATATGGGATATGAACGCATAGAAATAAAAGAAATTGTGTCTAAGGTACTGGAGCGATTCAGTGAAACCTACAGATATATATTTAAAGAAAGATTCATCAAGAACAAGCCTCAAGCGGCTATCGCCAAAGAGCTTGGAGTATCACAGATGACTATTTCCCGTGCCGAAAAAAGTATCATCGAGCAGTTCAGAAAAGAAATGCAGAGATAGCCGGCAAAAAAATAAAGAAAGAAGGCAGAATTGATGAAAAGAGTTTTTTCAGGCGTACAGCCTACAGGAAACATTCACTTGGGTAATTATTTGGGAGCTCTCAGACAGTTTGTTGAACTGCAGGAAGATAATCAATGTATATACTGCATTGTAGATATGCATGCCATAACGGTACCGCAGGATCCTGAAACACTAAGAAAGCATACACTGGATGTGGCAGCTTTGTATCTTGCCATTGGTATAGATCCGAAAAAGTCAATAGTTTTTGTGCAGTCAGATGTCTCCGGCCACGCAGAATTGTCATGGATACTTACCTGCAGCTCATATACAGGTGAATTGTCCAGAATGACTCAGTTTAAAGACAAAAGTAAAAACAAGGAATCTGCTCCTGCAGGTCTTTTTACATATCCTATTCTCATGGCGGCAGATATCCTTCTTTATGACACAGACGTGGTGCCTGTAGGAAATGATCAGAAACAGCACATAGAGCTTTGTCGTGACATAGCAGGCAGAATAAACAGCAGATTTCCGGACACATTCGTAATGCCGGAAGGAAGATTCCTGAAGGCCGGAGCCAGGATAATGGCTCTGGACGATCCAACAAAGAAAATGAGTAAGAGCGCAGAAAATATACATTCTCGAATTTCTCTTCTGGATGAGCCTTCAAAGATAAAAAAATCCATAATGAAGGCCACCACAGATTCGGAAGGTGTAATCAGATTCGACGCAGAGAACAAGCCCGGTATCAGTAATCTTCTGAACATATATAGTGTCCTTTCGGGAATTACTGTAGAGGATCTTGAAAAGAGATATGAGGGCAGCGGTTACGGAACCTTCAAGAAAGATCTTGTTGATGTCACTGTGGAGGCGCTGGCGCCTATTAAGGCAAGGTATGAGGAAATACGCAGCTCACAGATGCTTATAGATACACTTAAAGACGGAGCAGAAAGGGCCGATGCAATTGCGCAGAAGACAATGACCAGAGTAAAGGAAAACTTCGGATTGGGATTAAAATAAAAAGGAATAATTTCTTGGAAGTACAGCCGTGAAAAGAAAAGGATTATTAGTCATGATGCTGATTCTAAGCGTTATTGTTCTTTCAGCTTGCGGGTCGGAAAAGCCGGAAGCGGACAACACCTCAGCTGAGCCCGACCAAAGACTAGCTTCTTTCGTAGGTGAATGGAGATGCGGAGAGACACTCCTGGAGACAGATGAATATTATTCGGGATATCTGGCTCTCAGAGTAGAGGAAGACGGTGAATTCAGCATGTATGATGTGGAAGCCGGAAACCCCGGAATTTCAGGTCATATGGAGTATAGTTCGGATCATGAAGTAATGCTCAAATGTGGTAAGGATGATTTTGATCCGCCTCCGGGATGGGGTAAAATGGATTATAATCAATCCATAGAGTATAAGTTTGTATCAGAAAATGAACTGCAGCTGGCCTATGTAGGAAACGAGGGCAGATTTACACTGGTATTTACAAAAGAATAGCTTTTTATTAAAAACAAAAAGGTTCTCATATTCATGAGGACCTTTGTTATTTTGTATTTAAAGCTTCATATCTCCGTCTCTGACCCATCCTTTGTGACGGAGAAGGCTGTTTATCAGAGGGCAGAGAACTGCCGGCAGAATGAAGGAAATGAGAATCAGACCGGCCCAATCCATAGCTGTGATGGAAGCCATTGCACCAGAAGCAACATCATTGACCCATCCGGTATATACACCGATCTGTCCCACAAGACCACATGTACCCATTCCTGATGAAACAGGAGTTCCATTCATCTGCAGATGAAAAACGCAGGTGGCGAGAGGCCCTGTGATAGCAGATGTGACAATTGGCGCAATCCATATACGTGGATTTCTGATAATATTGCCCATCTGGAGCATGGAAGTTCCGATTCCCTGCGATATAAGACCACCCCAGCGATTTTCCCTGAAGGACATCACAGCGAAGCCTACCATCTGAGCACAGCAGCCTGCGAGAGCAGCTCCGCCGGCCAGGCCGGTGAGTCCCAATGCTGCACATATTGCAGCAGAGGAGATGGGCAGGGTCAGAGCGATACCTACCAGCACTGAAACTATAATTCCCATAAGGAAAGGCTGCAAGTTGGTAGCCCACATTATCAGGCTTCCGACTTTCATTGCCGCAGCCCCAATGGCAGGAGCCCACCAGTATGACAATGCAACACCGACACCTATTGTAACGAGAGGTGTTACAAGAATATCCACCCTCGTTTCTTTTGATATTGCCTTTCCTGCTTCTGAAGCGATAATGGCAATAAACAGCACAGCAAGAGGCCCTCCTGCACCACCCAGAGCATTAGATGCAAATCCCACTGTAATCAGCGAAAACAACACAAGAGGGGGACAGTTAAGAGCGTATCCTATAGCCGTTGCCATGGCAGGGCCGCTCATGGCTGTTGCCAGCCCTCCCAGAGTGTAATCAGTTCCGCCTATGGTTGCCAGAGGTGTTGTAAGAAACTCAATGCCCAGCTGGGTTCCTGCGGTATTTATAATTGTTCCTATGAGCAGAGAACAAAAGAGTCCCTGGGCCATGGCGCCCAGGGCATCTATTCCGTAACGCTTTACGGATATTTCAATATCTTTTTTCTTTAAAAAGGCTTTTACCTTTGATGTTTTATCGTTCAAAATTATCTCCTTAATATTGCGCTATTCCAAGTTTATTTTGTCTGCAAATCTTACGGTTTCCATTGCGTCTCCTGCATATTTGTCTGCACCGATTCGTCTGGAGTACTCTTCGTTGAGAACAGCACCGCCGACTACTATCCTGCACCATGGCGCCTTTTCCTTCAGGAGCTTTATGGTTTCTTCCATGGCAGGTACGGTGGTGGTCATGAGAGCACTGAGTCCTGCTACCGGAGCCTTGTTTTCAATAACAGCATCAACTACTGCCGATGGCGGAACATCTTTGCCAAGGTCTATAACTTTAAAACCGTAATTCTCAAGAAGGAGTTTTACGATATTTTTACCTATATCATGAATATCCCCGTGGACCGTTGCAATAACCGCAGGGCACTTGCTCATAACCGGAGAGTCCCCTGCCGACATGAAGCTTTTTATTTTTTCAAAGGAGCTTTTGGCCGCTTCGGCACTCATGAGAAGCTGAGGGAGGTATATCTTCTTTTCTTCAAATCCCCGGCCTACGATATCCAGAGCCGGAATAATCTCTTTCTGAATAATTTCAAGTGCATCTCTGTTGTCCAGAAGTGAAGCGGTCAGTTCTCCTGCCTGCTCTTTAAGACCCTTTACAATGGCCTTTTGCAAGGCAGAGCTGAATTCCTCTTTTGAAGCAGCAGGCTGAAGAGATTGCTGAACTGATGAAGCAGACTCTGCACAAGAGGAAGCAAAGTCTATGTAAGCACTGCAGTTTTCATCCATACCATGAAGGGCCTTGAAAGAATAATATGCTTTCATCATACCTTGCGAGTAAGGATTCATTATAGCAGCAGACAGTCCCCGCTCCATTGCACATGCAAAGAAAGTGCTGTTTATTATTTCTCTGTTGGGAAGCCCAAAGGAAATGTTGGAAACACCAAGAGATGTATGGCATCCCAGATCACGGCGGATGATCTCCAGAGCCTCCAGAGTAACTTTTGCGGCCTGAGGATCTGCGCTGACAGTCATAGCAAGGGTGTCAAATATTATATCTTTCTTGTCAATGCCGTATTCAGCGGCAACAGAAAGGATTTTTTCGGCGATTTTTACTCTTCCGTCCACAGTAGAAGGGATTCCATTATCGTCAAGAGTAAGGGCGACTACCAGACCTCCGTATTTTTTAACCAGAGGGAAAATAGCTCTCATGGACTCTTCTTTGCCGCTGACGGAATTTATCATCGCTTTGCCGTTATAAAGACGCAAAGCCGCTTCCATGGCAGCCGCATCTGCAGTATCTATCTGAAGAGGCAGATCTATAATTGCCTGCAGTTCAAAAACAGCCTTTTTCAGCATAGTTTTTTCATCGATATCAGGCAGGCCGACATTTACGTCGAGGATATCAACACCACAATCCTGCTGCCTTATTCCTTCCTGCAGAATATAGTCTATATCATTATCTTTAAGAGCCTGCTTGAAACGTTTCTTTCCTGTAGGATTTATGCGTTCACCTATCAGTATAGGGGAATCCTCAAATTTCACCGCATGAGTATATGAAGAAATGCAGGTTATATTTTTTGGTTCCACCGGAACCGGAGATATGCCGCATATTGCTTTATGAATGTGGCTTATATACTCAGGACTGGTTCCGCAGCAGCCACCGGCAATTCTCACACCCTGTTCAACGTATTTTTTCATGTCAGATGCAAATTCATCAGGCAGCGTTGAGTATACAGCTTTGCCATCCACTTCAGTAGGGAGGCCGGCATTTGGCTTAAGAATAACGGGAACAGAGGCGTTTTCAAGGAGCTCTGCCACTACACCTTTCAGCTGCTTCGGTTCAAGAGAACAGTTGGCGCCTACTGCAGAAGCGCCCATTCCTTCGGCCAGAGCAACCATTGCTGCAGGGGAGGCTCCCGTCATAAGCTTTCCATCTTCGCCATAGGCATTAGAAACAAATACAGGCAGATCACTGTTTTCTCTGGCTGCCAGAAGAGCAGCCTTTGTTTCATAGCTGTCACTCATGGTTTCAATGAATATCAGGTCTACTCCACAGCGAACACCTATGCGGACAATCTGAGCAAAAAGCTCTACAGCGTCTTCAAAATCAAAATCCCCGTATGGTTTCAGAAGTTTGCCGCAAGGACCTATATCCAGTGCAACGTATTTTTCATGGGAAGTGCAGGAAGCATCTCTTCCGGCTTTGGCATTTTCAATGGCAGCCTCTACTATTTCCTCCAGCTCCGGCAACGGAAATTTGAGTGAGTTTGCTCCGAAAGTATTGGTATTTACCACGTTGCTGCCTGCATCAAAATAATCCTGATGGATTTTTCTTATAACATCAGGATGGGAAAGATTCCATCTCTCAGGAAATTCTCCGGGTGCCATTCCGGCATCCTGGAGCAAAGTCCCCATCCCGCCGTCAAGGCACAGGATGTTTTCTTTCATAAAATCTAAAATCTTCATCTATATCCTCCTGAACTTGCAATCCGATTTGGAGCATCGGATACAATTTTCTTTTTCGTGTTCACATGGATTATCCCCCATCCCTATAATGGCCGTTACCGACTTGGAAGGAGACATCAGAAGGCTCTCGTTAAGAGAAAGTCCTATTTTGCGGGGACAGTCCAGCACCGAGAAAATACTTTTCTGAACATCCAAAGGGAGATCACCGTAACCCGGGCTGAAGCGAGGCCGTGTAAAAAAGCCATTACGGCGGCACTGCTGAGACACTTCTTTATTAAAGACATCGCAAAGACTTTCGATTCTTTCGGCGCCTATTGCCTGAAAGCAAAGAGCTTTTGCCGGCGATGTGCGGCTGTATCTTGCAATAAGACGGTCAGTCCCAAGACCTATGGTAGCGGCAAAAAGTATTATCTTGCGGCATCCTCTAAGATTTTTTTTCAGGTCTGCACTTTTGACGACAGCAAAAGAAAGATCAAGCATGTCTCCTTCTTCTGTGACCTCCAATTCTGTATAGCATACTCTGCAACTTAGGGTCGGGAGCAGTTCGCTTATGCAGCTTTCCGTAAGGCTTTCAATCTGTCTGTCTGGATGGCTGCAGCCCATGTAACGATAGATTTCCCTGTGATTCAGCGGAATATTTTCGTATTTTTTAACTAAAATCGTGTTCATGCCTTGCCTAAAATATCTGAAAGGTTTTCCTGAATTTTTCGTGCAACATCAGACTTATTCATAGAATATACATGAACATTGGTGATATTGTTTGCAAAAAGATCTATTATCTGGTCTGTCGCATAGGCTATGCCTGCCTGCTTCATGGCAGCCGGGTCTGAACCGAATTTGTCTACAAGGCTCTTGAAGCGTTGAGGCATGTGTGAACCGGAAAGCTTGATGGCTCTGTCCACTTGATTTGCATTGGTTATAGGCATTATTCCCGCAACAACAGGTACAGTGATGCCGGCTTCACGGATTTTGTATAGGAAGTTGTAAAGCAGATTGTTGTCAAAAAACATCTGGGTTGTGAGAAATTCGCATCCCGCATCAACTTTTTCTTTAAGAAATTTAATATCCTCTTTCTGATTGGCGCTTTCAGGGTGGATTTCCGGATAGCAGGCGCCTCCGATGCAGAAATCTGCTCCGGATTCCTTTATTTCACGTACGAGATCGATGGCATGGCGGTAGTCCCAATGGCTTCTGTCCTGACCTTCCATTTCCGGAGTCAGGTCACCGCGAAGGGCCATGACATTTTCTATCCCTATTTCGCGGAGCTGGGCAATTTTTTCCTTTACCGTTTCTTTGGTGGAAGACACACAGGTAAGATGTGCAAGAGTGGATACATCATACCGCTCCTTAATGTTTTGGGCAATATCAAGAGTATATTTGCTGGTTCCACCACCGGCGCCATAAGTCACGCTCATAAAGGCCGGGTGAAGAGAGGCAATTTCTTCGGTTGCTGTCTTTACACTTTCAAAGGAAGAGTCAACCTTAGGTGGAAAAACCTCAAAAGAGAGGGATAATGTGTCTTGTTTAAGTAAGTTGATAATTTTCATTTATGTCACGCTTTCTAAATAGTAATATGAATGATTATACTACGGTAACAGACTTAAAATCAAGGAAAACAGGCAGCCTGGCACCTTGGCAAAAGTTAAAAGGTGCATTTTCCCGAAGGGGGAGCCGCACCTTAAGTGGTTATATTTTGGACATTACATAGTCTGCAAAGTCCTTGCAGGTGTCGCCATCTGCAAATCCTGTTACTACAAGTTGCTTTTCGGTATCGCAGCAGATATGCAGAGCCTCTGATAATTTATCAGCTTTTTCCGTAAGGCCTATGTGGCGCAGAAGCATTTCGGCAGCCTTAAAAATACTGGAAGGATTTGCATAAGCAGCAAGGCCGTCTTCTATCATTCTGGGAGCAGAACCGTGTATAGCTTCAAACATTGCGTAGCGATCGCCGATATTTGCGCTTCCGGCGGTTCCTACACCACCTTGAATTTCAGCGGCTTCATCAGTAATAATGTCACCATAGAGATTAGGAAGAACAAAAACCTGAAACTGGCTGCGAATAGCTTTGTTCACCAGATTTGCCGTCATTATATCTATGTACCAGTCCTCTGCTTTTATTTCAGGGTATTCTGCAGCCACTTCGTTACATATTTTCGAGAACTTGCCATCGGTCTTTTTCATTATATTGGCTTTAGTAACGATGGAAACGCTGGTTTTACCATTGTTTCTGGCGTATTCGAATGCAGCACGTGCAATTCTTCTTGTTCCTTCGTCGGTAGTCACTTTAAAGTCCATGGAAAGAAGACCGGGAACCTCGATTCCGCTGCTTCCCAGGACATATTCCCCTTCCGTATTTTCTCTGTAGAACATCCAGTCAATGCCTTCCTCAGGAACAGTTACAGGACGTACATTGGCGTATAAATCCAGTTCTCTCCTCAGGGTAACGTTGGCACTTTCCATGGTCCCGCCCTTCGGCGTGGTAGTAGGACCTTTAAGGATGGCATCGCAGGATTTTATTTCTTCAAGAACATCTGCCGGAACCGCTTCACCTTTTTCCATACGGTTTTCAATTGTAAGACCCTCGATTTTTTTCAGGGAAACCTTTCCACAGGCAAGTTCATCGGAAAGAAGTTTTTTCAGAAGTCTTTCAGCTTCGGTCATAATTATGGGACCGATGCCGTCACCTCCGCAGAGGCCTATGGTTATGGTGTCGAGGGAAGCAAAATCTTTAGGAGCGGAAGCTTCTTTCATTTTCTCGCCCCTTTCCGCCTGCTGGCGCAAAACCTTTTCAAACTGAGCAACAGCATCATTTATGTATTTTTCACTAATCAATGTTGGTACCTCCATTTACAGATTTCCCTGTCCTACATATTTCAGAAGACCGCCGGCTTTCAATATGGCCTTCTGCCTGTCAGTAAAGCTGCAGGAAAGCTTTATCTCGATATCAGAAGAAGAGTCTTTCAACGTCAGAGATCCCGAATCAAGACCTGCATATATGTCGTCAATTCTCAAAGCGTCTCCCTGAGCAAGTTTGTCATAGTCGTCAGGGTCGGCAAAAGTCAGAGGGACAATCCCCGCATTTATAAGGTTGGCTGCATGAATTCTTGCAAAGCTCTTGGCGATAACAGCCCTCACGCCCAGGTACAGAGGTACCAGAGCCGCATGTTCTCTGGAAGAACCCTGGCCGTAGTTGTTTCCGCCGATTATGATACTTTCTCCTGCAGCTTTTGCTCTTTCAGGGAAAGTTTCATCACATACAGCGAAGCAGTACTGTGAGAGATGCGGTATATTTGAACGATAAGGCAGGATTTTTGCTCCGGCCGGCATAATATGGTCAGTAGTTATGTTGTCTCCGACTTTCAGAACCAGAGGAGCTGCAAGGGAGTCTTCCAGAGGTTTGCTGTCAGGGAACGGCTTGATATTAGGGCCTCTTAGAATAGGAAGCCTGTCTGCATCTTCCGGAGATGCAGGAGGAATCACAGCACTGTCATCAATTTTGAACTTTTCAGGCATTTTGATTTCAGGCATTGAACCCAGCAGCATAGGATCCGTAATCTCTCCGGTCAGAGCAGCAGCAACAGCTGTTTCCGGAGAAACCAGATAAACCTGGCCGTCAGCAGTGCCGGAACGTCCTTCGAAGTTTCTGTTGAACGTTCTGAGGGATACACCGCCCGAATTAGGTGAAAAGCCCATGCCGATGCAAGGACCGCAGGCGCACTCCAGAACTCTTGCTCCGCTGGCAAGAATATCTGACAGAGCACCGCAGTCGGCCAACATGGCCAGAACCTGCTTTGAGCCCGGAGAAATTGAAAGGCTTACTTCAGGACGGATGGTCTTGCCTTTGAGAAGAGCGGCTACTTTGAGCATATCAAAAAGTGATGAATTGGTGCATGAGCCTATGCAGACCTGATCCACCTTGGTTCCTTTCAGGCTTTCTACAGTGACAACATTGTCCGGGCTGTGCGGGCAGGCAATCATAGGTTTAAGTGCTGAAAGGTCAATATCTATGATTTTGTCATAAACAGCATCTGCATCACTGGAAAGCTCAATATAGTCCTCTCCTCTTCCTTCGGCTTCCAGAAAAGCTTTTGTAACCTCGTCTGACGGGAAGATGGAAGTAGTGGCGCCAAGCTCGGTGCCCATGTTGGTTATTGTGGCTCTTTCGGGAACGGAAAGAGTTTTAACACCTTCTCCACCCCATTCAATGATGGCACCTACGCCGCCCTTTACAGACAGAATTCTCAGTATTTCAAGACTTACGTCTTTGGCAGTTACAAAGTCTCTAAGCTTACCTGTAAGATTTACCTTGTACATTTTCGGCATTGTGATGTAATATGCGCCGCCGCCCATGGCAACAGCCACATCCAGTCCACCTGCTCCCATAGCCAGCATGCCTATGCCGCCGCCGGTAGGAGTATGGCTGTCTGATCCGATAAGAGTTTTACCCGGCTTGCCGAAGCGCTCCAAGTGAACCTGATGACATATGCCGTTTCCGGGACGTGAAAACTGAAGGCCGTATTTTTTTGCCATAGACTGAATGAATCTGTGGTCATCAGCGTTTTCAAAACCGGACTGAAGAGTATTGTGGTCAATATATGCTACTGAGAGTTCAGTACGCACGCGGGGAACTCCCATGGTTTCAAATTCCAGATATGCCATGGTTCCTGTAGCATCCTGTGTCAGAGTCTGATCGATTCTGAGCGCTATTTCACTTCCCGCTGCCATATCTCCGCTTATAAGGTGTTCTTTGATTATCTTCTGTGCTATTGTAAGTCCCATTATTCTGTAACTCCCTTCTTGATATTTTCATAGGCATGGCGGATATGTTCCAACATGAGCATTTCCACCTGCATTCTATCTTTGGCTTTAAGTGCTTCATAAATAGCCATGTGCTCCTCCACCGAATGGTAGCTTCTGTCGCTTTTTTCCAGAGAGGCTTTTCTGTATTTCAGAAGTTTGTGGTGTATAGGCGAAAGGATTGACTGAAAAACCGGACTTCCGCATTCTGAATAAATCAGATCATGGAATTCGGTATCAAGATTTCTGATTCTTTCTGTATTATGTTTTGATGCATAAAACTCCTGCTGATCGATGATATCTTTAAGTTTTGCTAAGGCTTCCTGGCTGATATTCTGAGATGCCATTACAGAAACAATTGGCTCCAGATGAAGCTTTACTTCGAACATATCGCGGACGTCTCTGTCGGTTATGCCCAGAACTACGGTTCCGGAAGGGGTAATTCCAATGAGTCTCTCATTTTCGAGACGGGCCATAGCTTCTCTGACAGGTGTCCTGCTGACTCCCAGTTCCTCAGAAAGTTTAGATTCACTTATAATTTCGCCTGAGGCATATACCCCATTCAATATGTTCTGCTCAATAGCGTCGTAAACCTGATTGGCAAGGGATAAATTTTTGTAGTCTATCATTTTTTAATTTCCTCCCATTCTTTTAATTCGCTGAGTTTCGCTTCCATTTCAGCGTTGGAAAGGCTTGTTGTTCTGCCGTCTGCGTACATTTCGTCGACCCATTCCTTGAGCTTGAGTACCAGAGGGTGATCTTTAGTGACCTTTTGATCCCCTGTGAGGTGATATTCATCATTGAGCCAGTATGCTATTCCGGCGAGACCGGAGGTTTTGCTTACGGCAACTCCAGGAGTTCTGTTTAATATTTTTTTAGTGTTGAAGATGTTATAAATCTCTTCGTCTTTCATAAGGCCGTCTGCGTGGATACCGGCTTTTGTCACATTGAAACTGTCTCCTACGAAAGGCGTCATAGGCGGGATATCATAGTCCATTTCATCCTTAAAATAGCGGGCGATTTCAGTGATTGCCGTAGGATCCATTCCATCCAGAGAGCCCTTGAGTGAAGCGTACTCAAAGACCATGGCCTCAAGAGGAACGTTGCCTGTTCTTTCGCCGATTCCCAGAAGTGAGCAATTGACGGCACAGGCTCCGTAGAGCCACGCAGTGGATGCATTGGCAACAGCTTTGTAGAAGTCATTATGGCCGTGCCATTCCAGCATCTCGCTCGGAACATCCGAATAATGCTGAAGACCGTAAACAATACCTGCCACGCTTCGAGGAAGAGCAGCTTCCGTATATGGTACGCCGTAACCCATGGTATCGCAGGCTCTGATTTTAACTGGAATACCTACTTCACGGGAAAGATCCATTATTTCGTTTACAAAAGGTACTACAAAACCGTAAAAATCAGCACGAGTGATATCTTCCAGATGGCACCTTGGAACCAGGCCTGCATCAAAGGCGTCTTTGATGGTTTCAAGATAAAAATCCACAGCCTGACGTCTTGTCATTTTCATCTTTTTAAAGATATGGTAGTCACTGCATGAAACAAGAATGCCGGTCTCTTTTATCTCAAGATCTTTTACAAGCTTGAAGTCTTCCTTGCTGGCTCTTATCCATGTGGTGATTTCAGGAAATCTGTAACCCAGCTCCATGCATTTTTCGATGGCTTCGCGATCCTTCTTTGTATAGATAAAGAATTCAGACTGACGTATCAGACCATAAGGTCCTCCCAGCCTGGCCATGAGCTTGTATAAATCTACAATCTGCTTTACCGTGTAAGGCGCCATGGACTGCTGACCATCTCTGAAAGAGGTATCGGTTATCCATATATCCTCCGGCATGTTGATAGGTACGCGCCTGTGGTTGAAGGCGATTTTGGGAACTTCGTCATAATTGAACATTTCTCTGTACAGATTAGGCTCTTCTACATCCTGCAGAGAGTATTTGTACATGTTCTGCTCAAGAAGATTGGTCTTTTTTGAAATTTCTAACATATATATATCCTCCTGTAAAAGAATATGATTTATCACTTTATCGCAGCATAACCATGCCTGTATACAAGTATACTCCTTTGGGGCATATTCGTCAATGTTTTTAAAAAAGTTATTGACCTTACAGCTGGTGGAAGTAATATAATTTAAATGCAAAAGGGGAGATTTTGCGAGAGGAGAACAGATATGGATATAAAAATGCATTATATTGAAAGAGGCAGCGGATATCCTCTGATTTTGCTCCATGGAAACGGAGGCAGCCACAAGTACTTTTACAGACAGATTAAATATTTTTCCACAGAGAGAAGAGTCATAGCGGTGGATACCAGAGGACACGGCAGGACACCAAGAGGCGAGACTCCCTTTACCATAGACCGGTTTGCAGAAGATCTTAAATGTTTCATGGAGGAGAAGCTTATAGAACAGGCAGACATTCTGGGATTTTCCGACGGGGGAAATATAGCCATCACTTTTGCACTTAAATATCCGGCAAAAGTCCGCAGGCTCATAATCGACGGGGCAAACCTGTATCCGGAAGGAATCAGAAAGAGCAGCCTGGCGCTGATTAGAGCACGTTACAGGGTAATAAGCCGGGTTGCAGAAAGAAGCAAGAAAAAAATCAAACAGAAAGAACTGCTGGAGCTTATTGTACAGGAACCGCAGATAGAACCTGAAGTGCTTTCCCGGCTGAATATGCCGGTGCTGGTTATAGCAGGAACCAGAGATCTGATAAGCAGAGAGCATACGGAACTTATAGCCGGCAGTATTCCGGGAAGCAAGCTGGTGTTTATAAAAGGCGGGCATGGTATCGCGGCCGTAAAGGCCGGAAAGTTCAACAGAGAAGTTGATAAGTTTTTAAAAGAAGGAGAAATGTAATGTTAAAAATTGAAAATCTCACCAAGACATACGGGGAAAAAAAGGCAGTAGATGATTTGACACTGCACATAAACCCCGGTGAAATATATGGCTTTATAGGACATAACGGGGCAGGGAAGACAACGGCCATAAAATCATGCTGCGGAATCCTTCCCTTTGACCAAGGAGAAATATTCATAAAAGGCATGTCGGTAAAGGAAAATCCTCTGGAATGCAAAAAAGTATTGGCTTACATTCCTGACAATCCTGATCTTTATGAATTTATGACAGGAATACAATATCTGAATTTTATTGCCGACATTTTTGCTGTGGAAGCAGATAGAAGACAGACACTGATTGGCAAATATGCGGATATATTTGAAATAACAGACGATCTCGCCCAGCCTGTGGGGGCGTATTCTCATGGAATGAAGCAGAAACTGGCTATAATTTCCGCACTTATTCATGAGCCTGAACTTATAATAATGGATGAGCCTTTTGTAGGCCTTGACCCCAAAGCATCTCACCGCCTGAAGGAAATAATGAGAAACATATGCCGGGAGGGTGGAGCAATTTTCTTTTCGACCCATGTTCTGGAGGTTGCTGAGAAACTCTGCGACAAGGTGGCAATAATAAAAAAAGGAAAGCTGATAAAAGAAGGAACGACGGAAGAGGTCAGGGGGGATGTTTCTCTTGAGGAAGTATTCCTTGAACTGGAGGACAGCCATGCTTAAGACATTATTGAAGAAACAGATGATGGAGCTGGGTGCATTTTTGTATCAGAGCGGAAAAGAAGGCAAACGGCGTTCAAAGACATCAACCGTCATGTATGCTCTGCTTATGGTCTATTCCATTGTCATGGTGGGATGGATATTCTGGCTTGCGGCAGATGCATTATGTGAGCCGCTGGTAAGTGCGGACCTGGGATGGCTGTACTTTGCAATGTTCGGAATCAGCGGCACTGTTGTGGGCGTTATAGGAAGCATTTTTACGACTTATTCAGGGTTGTACAGGGCCAAGGACAATGAGCTGCTTCTGGCCATGCCTGTGCCGCCGTCAAAGCTTCTTTTTTCCAGAATGACAGTAATATACCTTATGAGCCTTATTTTTACAGCAGTAACCACATTACCTGCTGCGATGGTGTACTTCAGAACAACAGGATCCGCAGCGTCGCTGGCAGCGGGACTGCCGGTGGCGGCGATGATTGCCCTCATTGCACTTTCTCTGTCTTGTATTCTGGGCTGGCTTATAGGGCTTGTGTCGGTACGCATAAAAGGACGTGGAAAGAACGCAATAATAATTATTCTGACTCTTGCGTTTCTCGGAGGGTATTATTATGGCTATTCTAAAATCTCGACATACCTGCAGCTTCTGATTGCAGGGGGACAGCAGATCGCCGGAACAATTAAAAAAGTTCTTTACCCCATGTATCAGATGGGTAAAGCTTCAGAGGGAAGCTTCCTCTCTCTGCTTATATTCGCCCTTATGTCCGCAGGCTTTTTCGCAATTATATACACACTTGTCTCCCGCAGTTTCATGAAAATAGCCTTAACAAAAACAGCCCCGCCTAAAAGTCGCTACAAGGGAAAAAACATGAAAAAAGCAAGTGTGATGAAGGCTCTTCTGCGCAAGGAAAGCATGAGATTTACAGGCAGCTCAGTGTATATGCTTAACTGCGGGCTGGGAACCGTAATGCTTATTGTGACAGGGGCGGCTGTGGTAATAAAGAGCGAATCGTTACTTGCACTGGCGCAGCTGGCAGAAGGCATGTTGCCGGCAGGAACTTCAGCGCTGCCTCTCATAGGAGCAGCTGTTGTGGGATTTATAGCGTCAATGAACGATATTTCCGCACCATCCGTCTCTCTGGAAGGAAGCAGTATCTGGGTGGTTCAGTCAGCGCCGGTAAGCTCGTGGCAGATTCTCAAAAGCAAGATTCTGTTCCACTGCATCGTATCCGTCCCTCCTGCACTCATATGCAGTGCCTGCATAATAAGCGTAATAAAGCCGGTAGCTGCAGATGGAATTTTGATGATGCTGTTTTCGGCAGCCGTTGTTTTCCTCTATGCTGTCATGGGACTTGCGGCTAATTTAAAAATGCCTAATCTCAAATGGAGCAACGAGACCGTGGTTATAAAACAGAGCTTCTCCGTTCTGATTTCTCTGTTTGGAGGATGGGCTGTAATAATCGTTCTTTCTGTAATATATTTTGTATTGGGAAACATAGTAAGGCCGGTGGTATATCTTGCCTGCGCTACAGCAGCAATTTTTGCAGCTGCAGCAGGCATCACCCTATGGATACGAAAAAAGGGAACAGAGATTTTCAGATTCCTTTGAGTAAAGAAAAAATATACGAAGATATATTATAAAAAGGGTCTTCTCAAAAACGGTCAACGGAATATAATCAAAGATATACACCATCAAGTAAGGATTAAAAATGAATGTAATTGAAACGAAAAATCTGACCAAGTTTTACGGAAAGACAAGGGGAATAAAGAACCTCAACCTTACAGTAAAAGAAGGCGAGTTTTTTGGCTTTATCGGACCCAACGGAGCCGGAAAGTCTACGGCTATAAGAACCCTTATGGGGCTCATTGCGCCTACTTCTGGAGAAGCCTCCGTCCTGGGGCTTCCTCTGGGACAATGCAGGGAATATCTTAGAGATGTAGGATATCTCCCCTCGGAAGCAGCCTTTTACAATGACATGAAAGTGAGAGAACTTATCTCCTATTCCGCAAAATTGAGAGGTGTTGACTGCAGCAGCGAAGCAGACAGACTTTGCAGCTGCCTGGAACTTGACACATCTAAACGCATAGACAGCCTTTCGCTCGGCAATCGCAAAAAGGTAGGAATAGTCTGTGCCATGCAGCATCGCCCTAAACTCTATATAATGGATGAACCCACCAGCGGATTGGATCCCCTTATGCAGAAAGAGTTTTTCCGCCTGCTCCGTCAGCGTCAGCAGGAAGGGGCAACAGTGTTCTTTTCTTCTCATGTATTGTCTGAGGTACAGCATAACTGCACCAGAGCGGCCATAATACGTGAAGGAAGTATTGTAGCAGAAGGAAGCATTGATGAACTTTCCGGAACCAGTGCAAAGAGAGTTGTTCTTCACGGCGTAAAGGAAATACCGGCAGGTATCGACGGACGATCTGTCGTATCAGGGGACGATTCAGTGAGCTTTCTGTATCAGGGTGATATAAAACTTCTCCTCAGAGAGTTGAGCAGCCTTCCTGTAAAGGATGTGAATATAAGTGATCCGGAGCTGGAAGAAATATTCATGCATTATTATCAGCAGGAGGGAAGATAATGACAATTTTAAAAAAAGAACTTAAGAAAAGCGTAAAGGGGTTTGCTGTATGGACAGGAGCCATAGCTTTTATGATGCTGATATGCATTTTCCTGTACCCTCAGATGAAAGATCAGATGGAAGGCATGAACCAGCTCTTTGCCAATATGGGGTCATTTACCGCAGCTTTTGGAATGGACAGACTTAATTTCGGAACGCTGACAGGCTTTTACGGCGTCGAATGCGGAAACATGCTGGGTCTGGGAGGAGGATTTTTTGCAGCATATGTGGGAATAACAATGCTTTCAAAAGAAGAAAAGGAACACACCGCTGAGTTCCTGCTGACACACCCCGTGAGAAGGTGCAGCGTATTGACACAGAAGCTTCTGTCGGTTGTGGCGGAAATCACCGCATTAAATGTAATAATATTCGCTTGCTCAGTTCCCGCTATTATGGCAATAGGAGAAGAAGTTCCTGCCAAGGAACTGTTGCTGATCCATGGCGCATACCTGGCGCTGCAGCTGGAAATCGGAATCATATGCTTTGGCATTTCCGCCTTCTTACATAGAGGAAGCATCGGGATCGGACTGGGGCTGGCAGCGGTGCTTTACTTTATGAATATAATAGTCAACATAAGCGATAAAGCAGAATTCCTGAAGTATATAACGCCTTTTGCATACGCAGAACCGGCTTCAATAATAGAAGAAATGTCAGTAGATGGTCTTCTGCTGGGATTGGGACTTCTATATTCGGTGGCTTTCGCCGTACTGGGATATTTAAAGTACTGCAGAAAAGATATCGCAGCATAAGAAAAAGGACGGACTCTATTGTCCGTCCCTGAAATATATGGCATTTTCCAGAGTGCGGCCTATTAAAAGGCCGCATTTTCTGCAGCTGCCCCAATGGGCGGCTTCACTTTCTGAAGAAGAATCTTTCAGCAGTTCTTTCGTCTTGAATTTAAGTATGAGTTTCTGATTCTCGTCTACACCAAGTTCTTCTGCATATGTGGAGTCTTCCGAATCCACGAAACATAATGGCGGGAAGACTACACACCACCAGTTCTGACCCCTGCCCTCGCCCAGCGAGACGGTCAGCGCTTCGTAGTTTCCTTCAGGGAAAAAGAGGTCCCCGTATTCTTTTGCAGGTATATGGCGTATGCCTATGGAGGCAGTGGCTCCATAATCTGCATTGTTAATATCTATAACTTCCTGTGCCCACGCTTCTATCTGTGGCAGATTGTTCTGAATATAACTGCGCATGACTCCGGCCTGGTCCGTTTCCCCATTTCTGCCGGCTTCAGATATTTCCTGGGTTATTTCGTTCTGAACCTTTGACAGCACATAGTTGCGAACGGCAAATTTCAGATTCTGGTCTTCCTCTGAGTCGCTGTTGGCCACAACATGAAATCTCATGATTCCCGGATGCTCATTGATAAGACCACAGGAACTTATAAGCCCCTCTTCCCCCCGGGATACTTCTGATATATTATCAAGCGCCGGAAGCGCCATAATTGCTGCCGCAACAAGACACCCCAGTATTTTTTCAAATCTCTTGCCCATAATTTACCTCCTGACAGAAGGATTATGGGCAGAATTTTATTTTTTATACATCTTATTTTATTATAAGCAGTTTTCTGCCGGCAGAAAGGTCTTCTGACTCCAGTTCATTGGTAAGCATCACCGATTCCACAGTGGTTTTAAATTTCTTGGCGATATTCCATAGCCTGTCGCCTTCTTTACATATATAAATAACCATAGGAGGAACATTCTTCTCGTTGGAGCCTTCTCTAAAAGCAGGATTGATGAGAATTTTGAAAGGGGAGAGGCGCATTACATCGGCGCAGACTAGGAGCCCTGCATTGAATTCCAGCTGTTTTCCGTTTATTTTTTCGGCCCAGATGTCCCGAATGCAGATTTTATGGTAAACGGTTTCGTCTCCTGCAAGCTGCGGCATGGCAGAAACCACTCTGAAAGGAACAGGCTGTCTCAGTGAAAAGATGTTGCCGTCGTCACCATCTCCGCGACATATAAGCTTAATGATGATGTTTCCTTCCGTGATTATCTTTCCCTGCTCACATCGGCTTTCTGCACCTGATATGTCAGCAGTTGTGTAGATTATCTTATCAATATCACAGGAAGCGTTTTCAGGAGTTACCAGTTCTCTTACCGAAGTTTCTCCGGTGGAGGTTCCTATGACTGTACGGCTGCTTTCTTCTGCGAAGTCGCAGATAAAATCTTTCTGGCGATGATAACCATCTACAATAATTTCTTTTTCTGATGCCCTATAGAGCTCAATATATGTTATAAGTTCTCCCTCAAGGCGAAAGATATCCTGATCTTCATCACTGCGGCAGATTTTAACTTTGAGCTGGCTGTCATCGAAAAAGGTATTGCATCCTGTCTGCCTGTTTCCCTGCTGAACAGGTATGAACTGGGTAAATTCGATTCGTTCCTGCATCTGATATATGTTATCCGAAGAATTTTCTTCGCTGCTGCGGAAGTAAAGAAGACTTACATATATAAAGCCGTTTATTACTACCTTGTCACCTGCAATCTGCTTGTAGTTTTCAACAACGCTGATATCCTGCTTGAGAATGGTCTCGGGGTGCGTATCGTCTTTGGGGATGATGTCTTCTTTTATTATGAGAGAATCTTTCTTTCTGAGAGTTATACTGCAGATTTCGGTTTTCTCTTTAAGGAGCTGAAGCTCTTCATCAAACAGCCCTTCGAAGATATCGATTTTTCTGTCGATATATTCAAAGGCTTTTATTGCAAGAGAAATTTTAACACGGAACTTCCTTTCGTTTATTACTACATGTTCGATGCTTTCAATGGAGCAGTCAAGAATCACAGTTGCACCCGGTGAAATAGAGGTATGCCACCGGTCTTTGAATGGAACCCGTGTCTGTATAGACATGACAGGACATTGGGAGTCCTGCTTTTCAGGCAGATAAAGAGTCTGGAGCTCGATGTCTCCCATAAGATTGATATAATCATCGCCTTTGGCAATGCCTTCGGCTTCTCTGGAAGAAAGACGGGCTTTACCATCAATTATAAGGATTTCTTTAAGATCCGGCTTGATATCCGGAACCAGAATGTCTTCTTCTATTGTAATTACCGTCTTGGGTTTTTCGGTTATATTAGTCACTTGGACAGGTGAATAGACGGCTCCCTTGGTAATGGGCACGATAACAGGCTCGGCAGCTTCCTTTGCCGGAACCATGGCGTAATCCGGTATGCCCTTCTGATATGTCATAGCGTTTCCCCTTTCCGTACTTGGTCTTGCTAAAATGTATTCGGAAAGGGGAGAATATATAACATAAATTACAGCTGCATAAGGCGGCTGAGAATTATATGTGCAGCCTGCGATTTGGACATTTTTTCCAGAGACTCTGCTCCGTTGGCCGTAATCAATGTAATAATATTGGTATCTGATTTGAATCCGGACCCCTCTTGGGACAGAGAGTTGGCGCATATCATATCACAGTTCTTGGAGAACAGTTTTTTCTGCGAATTTTCAATGACATTCTGCGTTTCCATGGAAAAACCGCAGATAACCTGTCCCGGCACCCTATGCTCTCCGAGATAGCGGAGGATATCAGCAGTGCGCTTTAGGGGAATAGACATGTCTCCGTCAGATTTCTTGATTTTGTTGTCGGCAACAGTCATAGGTGTATAATCAGAAACAGCGGCAGCTTTGATGATTATATCCTGGGTATCGCTGACAGAAGTTACCGCATTGAACATGTCCTCTGCAGATGTTACAGCAACGCAGTTAACGAAAAGAGGCGGATTCACTTCCATATGACCGTGAACAAGAGTGACATCGGCGCCTCTCAGCATAGCCGCTTCTGCAAGAGCACAGCCCATTTTGCCACTGGAATGATTGGTGATGAAACGTACGGGGTCAAGGGGTTCCCTTGTAGCACCGGCAGTAATGAGAACTTTCTTTCCCATCAGGTCCTTGGGGAAAGCGATTTCTTTGAGAATATACTGCAGCAGAACTGCTTCTTCAGGCATTCTTCCATCGCCGCTGTCGCCATTGGCCAGCATGCCGCGGTCCGGAGCAATTATCTCGTATCCGAAACCTTTAAGCTTTGCAAGATTATCCTGAACTATCGGATTGTGATACATGTTGTGATTCATCGCCGGAGCAATTATTTTTTTACATGGACATGCCATAACGGTTGTGGTCATCATGTCGTCTGCAATACCTCCGGCAATTTTTCCGATAACATTGGCTGAAGCAGGAGCGACCATTACCACATCTGCCTGCTTTGCCAGAGCTACATGTTCGACACTATATTGAAAATTACGGTCGAAAGTATCTATAAGGCATTTGTTATCCGTAAGAGATTCAAAAGTTATGGGATTTATAAACTGAGTGGCATTTTCGGTCATGAGAACGTGCACATTGCAGTTGAGTTTTTTTAACATGCGGGCAAGATTGGGAATTTTGTAAGCTGCAATGCTTCCCGAAACTGCCAGCAGCACTGTTTTTTCTGATAACATAGATTACCTCGTGATATAAATTATTTTGCTGTTATTATAACAAATTCTGTAGCAGTTTGCAAAAATTGTGTTATAATATTGAACTGATTCGAGTAAAACATCTGTTTTGGGAGGAAACAAAATGATTTTGGCGATAGATATAGGCAACACAAATGTGGTTATGGGCTGCTTTGACGGGGACAAGCTTATCTTCCGAGAAAGAGTCTCCAGCAATCAGGAAGCTACAGATCTGGAGTACGCAGTGACAATAAAAACGGCTCTGGAAATGTACCATATAACCGTGGAAGAAGTGAAAGGTGTAATTGTTTCATCAGTGGTTCCTTCGATTACCAACACCTTTAAGCGCGCAGTGGAAAAACTGACAGGTGTGAAGCCGGCTGTAGTGGGTCCTGGCATCAAGACAGGTTTGAGCATTCTTATAGATAACCCGGCACAGCTGGGGAGCGATCTTGTCGTGGACGCTGTAGCAGGAATCAACGAATATCCTCTGCCTCAGATAATAATAGATATGGGAACAGCAACTACTTTTTCTATAATCGACAGAAACAGAAACTATCTGGGAGGAATGATCACCACAGGAATGGCTGTTTCTGCCGAAGCTCTGGTAAGCAAAACGTCCCAGCTGCCGAAAATTGCCTTTGATAAGCCGAAAAAACTCATAGGCACCAATACGGTGGACTGCATTAAGAGCGGAATAATGTATTCCACTGCCAGCAGCCTTGACGGAATGATAGAGAGAATTGAGGATGAACTGGGAGAACGGTGCACGGTTATTGCCACAGGCGGACTGGCAAGTCTGGTTACACCTTTGTGCAAGAGGGACATCATTCTGGATGAAGATCTGATGCTCAAAGGCCTGGTAAATATATATAATCGCAATTACGGAAAATAAAGAAAAAAATAAGAACCTCGTGCCTGCTTTGCGCCGCACGAGGTTTTAAAATGGAAAACTTCAAAATCTCGAAAAAACAGAGAGCTTCAAAAAGCTCTCTGAAAAGTTAAACTTCATTCATAGTTGCTCTGCTGCACTTTAGCACAGAGCTTGAATCCTTTGCTAGTCTGCAACGTATGGGAGCAGTGCAACAATTCTTGCTCTCTTGATAGCAGTTGTCACTTCTCTCTGGTGCATAGCGCAGGTTCCGGTGATTCTCTTAGGCAGAATTTTGCCTCTTTCGGTTACGTATTTTCTGAGTTTTTCAACGTCCTTGTAATCGATTGTCTCTGTTTTGTCGGCACAGAACTGACATACTTTCTTTCTTCTCATGCCGCCACCACGTCTTTTTTCCATGATTTTATTCTCTCCTTTCTTTAGAATGGGATATCCTCGTCTATTGCCGAGAATCCCGCAGGAGCTGATTCAGCTCCGGAGCCCTGTGAAGTTGAACCCGAGGTCGAGAAAGAGGAGCTTCCCTGAGGTTTGTCTCCCCACTCAAGAAATTCAACTCTGTCGGCTACGACATCTGTCGTGTAAACGGTAGCGCCGTCTTTGTTAGTGTAGCTGCCTGTCTGCAGTCTGCCCTGCACACCTACCAGCCTGCCCTTTGCCAGAAATTTTTCACAATTTTCAGCCTGTTTACCGAAAACCGTGACTCTCGGAAAGTCAGTCTGTTTTTCGCCGCCGGCACGTACAGGTCTGTCGATTGCAACCGTAAAAGTAGCAACTGCCATCTGTGTGCCTGAAGTGTAGCGAAGCTCAGGGTCTCTTGTCAATCTTCCGATCAGTACAACACTGTTCATATGCGCACCTCGTTCCTATTTCTCATCCTTGTTAACGATGATGTGTCTGATAACGTTATCAGAAATCTTGAGTCTTCTGTCGAGTTCCTTAGGTAATGTAGGATTGCCCTTGAATTCAACTACTGCGTAGTAGCCCTCTTCCTTCTTGTCGATAGGATAAGCAAGCTTTCTCATTCCCCAGACATCGACTTTTGTGACTTCACCGTCAGCAGCAATGATAGTCTGAACTGTTTCGACTGTCGCATCCTTTTTAGCATCTTCTAAAGCAGGATCGATAATGAACATAACTTCGTAGTCTCTCATTGTATTTTCACCTCCCTGTGGACTGTATGGCGACAGTTTATGCTGTCGCAGAGATCTGCATGAAAACTCATGCCCTATAATTATACTATAAAATATTGAAATTGCAAGGCTTTTTTAAAAAATATCCTGACAGGCTGCCAGATGAAAATTGATGAAGTTGTAAAATTTTCCGGTTTTCTTGCCTTTGTAAATTGCAGATGGTATACTTAAAAACGACAAAAGAGACAGTAGAAGGGGAAAAACAATGGACAACAATCAGCAGAATGATTTCAATTATAACGAGAGCAACAGCCGGCCTGAAAGTTACGGCAGCAATCAGAGCGGCACTTTCCGCAATGCCAACGGAACCTATCATATACCTGTATGGCTGATCATAGTGGGATTTGTTCTTAACTGGCTTCTGGGACTGGGATTGCTGATCGCCAGACTTTGCGAAGACAAACCGTCGCAGAAGGGTTCTTCTCAGGCTGCCGGCAAAAATATTAAGAAGAAAAAAGCAAACGTTAAAGTTATTCTCATGGTTTTGGGAATTTTTGCTTTGGTGGGCGGAATAAGTCTTATGCCTGATGCGGTGCAATACCTTATCTGGTGCATTGAAGAAGGTGATTATATATCTTATGGGGTAGAAGATGTGGCGCAGGCACTGCTCTGGATTCTGTCCGGTATAGGAATGATTCTGGCATCGCGCCATATGCGGGCCGGAGAACGACGCCGCCAGAAAATTGCAGCAGTAGTAGGCGATGCGGAGAGCATATACATAAAAGAAATCTCAGAAGCTCTTTCCATGTCAAGGGAAAAAACCATGAAATATGTGCAGCAGTGCATAGATTGCGGCATGTTCGGCAGCAGAGCATATCTGGACATGCGCTCAGAAAGCCTGGTGATCAGCGGACAGGCTCCGGCGCCATTATCCAAAGATGATGAGAAAGCCAAAGAAGAGGAAGAGCGTAAGGGCGAGAACCAGTCAAAATATGACGTTATTCTTAAGCAGCTGCGGGATGTAAACGACAGAATACCCGGCGAAGAAATGAGCGCCAAAATCGATAGACTGGAAAACCTCACCGGAAAGATTTTCAGGCTGCTTCAGGATCACCCGGAAAAGCAGAGCAAGATGAACAAGTTTATGGATTATTATCTGCCCACAAGTCTAAAACTGCTGGAGCGCTATGCACAGTTGGATGCGCAGGAAGTCGAAGGCGACAATATAAGCAAATCAAAGAAGCAGATAGAGGAGACTATGGATACCATGGTTACAGCCTTTGAAAAGCAGCTGGACAAAATGTTTTATGCCGAAAGCATAGACATTTCGGCAGATATCGCGGCAATGCAGAACATGCTTCACGTTGATGGGCTGACTGACAGCACTATGTTTGACACAAATAAAACGAAACAGCAGTGAGCAGAAGCTGCGGGAGCGGGAATATAGCACACACAAAAAAACAGTGACCATAGATAGACCGGTGTTCATAAAACAGGTTTAGACCTAAACTACGAAATGAGCATCTGTCAGACAAGGTTGGTAACGAAATAACGGGCATCCGGTGAACGCCGAATACCCGCTATTTTTTTGGCGCCTAATAGATATGAGCAAACCACCAATTCAACCGGTAATTTTATTGCTGTCACAAAAGCAATAGATTTATTCACAGCTTTCAGGTATAACGATATCAAATCAATCCTATCTCATCCCTCCCTGGATTATTAAAAAAATCTAAAAAAGTTTGGAAACATTGGAACAGTTCAGCCCTTCTCATGCAATATATAGTAGAGGGCTGGATTAAAATACAATTGAAGGAGACGCTGATGGACGAGCAGATAGACCCCAACGGTTTTCTTGTGGTGCTGCCCGGTGAGATCATCGCGATACCGCGGGACAGCGATAAATCGTGGCTGATGCTGTTTTACAGCCTGACGCAAGAGCTTGAAAAGCAGCGTAAACGGCATAGATAGAAGCGTTCACTAAAATCTGCTGTAATTTTTTGAGTAGATTTTGAAAATGATGTAGTATTCGCTGCTAAAACCGTAGTATGCATATAAGTGAAGTCGGAAAGGAGGCGGTGAGATGATAGATGATGAAAAAATCATAGACCTGTTTTTTGAGCGTTCCGAGCAAGGTGTCCGAGAACTGGATAATAAATACGGAGCAATCTGCCATAACCTCTCGTACAACATTGTGAATAACAGGCAGGACGCGGAGGAATGTGTCAACGACGCTTATTTGGGCGCATGGAACGCTATTCCTCCGGTACGGCCTAACCCGCTGTTGTCCTACATTGTGAAAATCGTTCGGAACATATCGCTAAAAATCTATTGGAGAAAGGAAGCAGCCAAACGAAGCGGACACTATACGATTGCCTTAGAAGAAATCGAGGGCTATATCGCAGACCAGAAAACCGTGGAAGATGAAATTGAAGCCAGAGAATTAGCCCGTATCATTGGGGAATTTTTGGACACGCTGACCCTCGAAAACCGCGTTATCTTCATGCGCCGCTATTGGTTTGCTGACAGCTACAAGGACATAGCCGAGTTTATGGGGCTTTCGGAGAAAAACATCTCCGTCCGGCTGACCCGTATCCGCGAAAAAATGAAGCAATATTTGATTGAAAGAGAGGTATTCGTATGAACGCAAAGAAGTTTTCCGACGCTATGAGCGAACTTGATACAAAATATGTTGATGAAGCCCTCAACTACAAAAAGAAAGCAGGAAAGAAAAAGAAGAAACAGAATTGGACTAAGTGGGGAGCTATGGCAGCTTGCCTATGTCTTGTTATAGTCTGTGCATTTGCACTTCCCCGATTCATTGGAAATGATACCCCTGACACCCCACCCGCTGAAGAAAACGCCTATGGGTTTACAATGGAAGGAAGCGATGTTCTTTATTTCCCGATTTCTTTTTCTGAACGAAAAATTTTCGGAATTATAGATGAAAATGCAACAGGATTGACTGCTGAAAACACCTATAAGATTACCGCAGATGATTTAGGCAATGTTATGGGTATTGTGGGGGATAGCGAAGATGAAAGAATGATTGGAGAAACGGTTTACCATTTTGTCAACTTCCCTAAAGATGACGCTATTTGCATTGTAAAGGTAAACGGGACATATCAGTTTTATGTCAAAGAGGGCGTAGAAAGAACTGAGCAAAACAACATTCCCGATATAATCATTGACGCGCCTGTTGATGAAGATACCTACCATGAGGTAGGTTCCGATACTCCTGCTGAATATGGAACAGGACATGATGATATGGAAACTTCTAATGGAACCATCACATTAGAATATATCACTGAATTACAAGCTAAAGTCAGCACTGCCATGAGTAATGGGGAGTTACCATTTGTTTCTTCTTCTGCTGTATATGAAAATCCATATCGACTTCATATTATTGTAACATCAAACGCAGAAACGGATTTGTCAAAACTAAAAGCATTTGATACGATTGGCGGAGCTTTAGAAATTGAGTATGACGCAAATCACATTTCCGCAGTAGAAGAAATTTTAACAGAATAAGAGAGAAAAAGTTTTTCCCAAAAAGGGCAGCCGAGAAAATCGACTGTCCTTTTTCTATGCCTATGGGCAGAAAGGAGCGACCAACTATGACAAAACCAAAAGAGAAAACCCGCGAAGAACTGCAAGCCGAGATTGAGGACGGAAAGAAGAAAATCCGGCAGTTTGAGAACCGAG